>Ga0172368_10000108_pt1 | contig 109817 bp, 91 predicted proteins | sample Lak11m_FD_114540 | JGI IMG/M metagenome (GOLD analysis project Ga0172368, IMG submission 114540) | Freshwater microbial communities from Kabuno Bay, South-Kivu, Congo - kab_022012_11m | ecosystem: Environmental > Aquatic > Freshwater > Lake | place: Democratic Republic of the Congo: South-Kivu...
AGTAAATCGCTGAATATTTTCATGGATTCTTTATCTTTGATTCGAAGATACTGCGAACTTTCTTGCAAAACCTCATCAAACCCCATTATTTATTAACAATTTGAGTTTAAAGACAGACACTAAGTAATCAGGATAATCCTTAATGTAGTTTGCCAGTATGATATCATAATTTCCAATTGCCAGTCTATTTTGAAAATAATTCATCATACCTGATGTGCCTTGTTGAAAAATACCAAAAGAACCCAAACTATTCTGAAACATATTTTTAACCACTCCGATATTAAAACCCTCTCGACTGGCACTAATTTCAAGCATTGCAGTTTCATTAAGAAATGATTGTTTATGGATATGAAAATTCGCCTCAGGAGTAAATTCAGTCATGGAAATATCAGCGCACAAACCAATTTTATGAAAGGATAAGTCATAGGTAAACAAATTACTGTTACCTTCCCGAATCGCATTAAACCGAAGAAGTTCCGGAGGGATAAGATCCTGTCCGATGAGAATATTAGTAATGGATTGAATAAGTAAGAAAGTAAAAATACTTACCTGTAATAATTGATGATTGAATACTTTTCCCGATTTCATATTGCTTATTTTTCAGTTTTGTTATTTAATTGGATGCTAATCAAGAATGCAACCGAAACGCTCTGTCATTTAATTACAATCAGTTTAGCCGAACCCTTGCAGGTACCAGCAATGAAATTTAAAATGTAATAACCCGGAATTAACTGTGAAAGATTGATCTCTTCCAATTGATTACCTGGTTGAAAATATTTTTCGCCGGAATCAAATACTTCAATTCCCTGAAGATTGTAAATTGTGATTGAGACTTTTTCTCTTTTAAACAGATCAAATCTGATGCAGGTCTTCTGCCGGCAGGGATTCGGAGAAATACCAAACGAAAAACAATCAGCAATAAATCTTTTATCAACGGTACTTGTGTAGTAATTGTACATTGCATCAAATAAAGCGACTCCGTTTCCCCCTGTCCGCCGGCCTGTCCATGCTATTACACCCTGCTTTAACCCGGTGTTCAGCGAGACTTTGGGAAGCGGAGTCGCCAGGTTTGAATTATCATTGACCCCCGTATTGATGATATTCCACTGTCCGGGATTTTGAAGATTGAAATCATTTGTCAGGTATGGCAATTTTTTATCCGTTTCATCAAAATATGTAACGATAAAAGTGGAGTCGAAAGGATTAAAAACAATATCCGGCTGAACTTCATTGTTCGTGGTTGCCGAGATCTCGAAAGGCTGGTAATTCATTAATGAGGAAGATTGCGGATTATAGCACCCGGCTATGTCGTAACCATTTGTAAGCGGATTGAATTTCTCAAACAGAACCACCTCGCTGATGTTGCCGGCATTGTTGTTCATATTACCTGTCTGGCAGGCAATGACGGGATGCTTACACTGATTGATCCAGGATGACTGCAAACTGTCGAGATTCCCGGGTGCGGTGAGCGGGCTTGTAATGCCAGGTTCCGTATGGGCGGTATAGATGTGTCCGGGCGCTTTGCTCCATGCGGCATAGTATCGGCCTTCATTCAAAGAAGCGCCGGATCCGTAAGTCAGAGCAACGGTCAGTACGGTATTGTCCGCGACCGTTACAACCTTCCGGCTTGCAACGGATAACCCGCCATCGACAGAAGCTAAAAATATCACTGAATCTTTGTTGTAAGCATGTCGGGAGTATAGGATCCCGACACTCCCGGTCTGCAGGCCTGCGGCAGGGGATAAAGCATCGCTTGCCAACGAAACATCCCTTGGGGGAAAATCATTCGAAGAAATATTCAAAAGGTTTCGTTCCCATGTACCGGTAATGCCATTGTGAACAGCAACTATAGCAATAGCCCCAGAAAACGCATATAAAGTGTCACGAAATATGCAACCAAGCATCAACTTCAAATTTGACAATGAATCACCGCTACTGACAATATCAATCTTGGTGACGATATGATTCGGTGGAAATATTGCCTTATTATAAAAGAGGGACCATGTTAATCCGTTGTCAACAGATTTCATTATCTTAACCTCTTGTGTGTTTACTGCATTATAAATGAACGCAGAAAAAATCCAGCCGTTGAATGCATAGCAGATGTCGGTATTTGTCTGATTTTTCTCCGGCTGGTCCAGGATAACCATATCCGTTCCGAATAACACAGATCTATTCTCATCGATTTTATCGTTGTCCGGTGATGAATTCCAGGTTTGAGAAAAGAGCGTATTTCCAATGAAAGAAAATAGCATGGCTGAAAAAAGGAAGAGGGTAAATTTCATGGCTATAATATTATTCAGATGGTGGGTTTAAAAAATCGGGAAGCCGAAACAAATGTAATCGCTGGAAATGGTGTTTGCAAGTTTAAGTCAGAAGACTTATTGACATAACACATGTTAGAAGAAGGAATGTGTTTTCGTGGTGTCTTTTAAAAATAATTGCCTAGTAAGTTAATGTTTTACAGATGATTGACAAGCTCATGAAATAATTTTTTCTAATAAAGATGTTAGGTAATGATGTTTTAGTTTCGAAAAAGTTTATAAGTGAAGCAAATCATATCGACTCCATTGAATCAATTGAATTGGACAGGCCTCCGGTTCACCGGTTGACAAACTTCACCGATCTTGAGAAGTCGTTGTTTTTGAGTGTAACCAGGTAAAGCCCTTTTGGGAAGGCTGTGAGATCGTAATCACGGGTGAGGAGTTGATTCCCTGAATATTCAATACGGTCACTCAGCACAGGCTGGCCTATGATTGTGGTGATGTTCAATTCCAGAAACTGTCCCGGATACCTCACCTCCAGGTGAAGTTTACCGTTGCCGGGGTTGGGATAAACCGTCAGGGCGCCATCCGGGAACACATCATCAATGCCCGTACAAGCCGAAAAGGTGAAACTCACCCTTGTAAATGCAAAATCAATGCAGCCAAACCCGTTGAGTACCCTTACCCTGAAAAGTTGAACATCATTTCCGATACCGGTCGTCGCGACTTCAAATGTTTGGGTGGTTGCTCCATTCGACCAGTAGTAGGAGGAACCTGGATTACCTGCATCCAGCGTAATTTTTTCATAAATGCAGGCTGTCGTATCCGAAGGCCAGTTGAAAACAGGCACCGGATTCACATGCACGTTCACCTGACCGGTGGCAACATTGAATCCGTCGCTGATGGTGAGAAAATAAGTCGTGGTTTCATCCGGTATTATCTCAGGATCAGCCTCCTGCGATGTAAATTCTTCGGGTATTGAAGTCCATGACCAGGTGTATGTGCCTGAACCTCCTCCAGCCATGGCATATAGTTTTGAAGATCCGCCTTTGCATAGAATAGGAGGGAGTGCAACCGGATTACAGGCCAGCGGACTACCGGTTACTGAAACCATGACCTGTGCCGGCACACTGATGCATCCCGTGGCATTGTCGGTTACAGTGAGGGAAAACAAGGTGCTGACCGTTAAGTTTGTGACCAGCGGGTTCATGCTGGAAGAAGAAAAACCCGGTGGACTGGAGGTCCAGTAGTAACTGTAATTGCCCGATCCGCCGGTCGCTGATCCGTTCAGCGTGGTATTGGTACCATATGGAATGCTTGTATTAGTACCGGCTCCGGCAACAGGTTTGGGGTCGACATTGACGACCGTGTTCCCTGAAATGTTGCTGAACCCATCGCCGACCTGGATGGTATAGGCGGTTGTCGTAACCGGGAAAACCGTCGGGTTGGCAAGGTTTGAAGTAAATCCTGGAGGATTTGATGTCCAGGAATAGGAATAATTACCGCTTCCTCCCGAAACCATGGCATTCAGCAGGGACGATGATCCCGAACAAATGGTTCCCGGCGAGGATGACGCCGTGACACCCAGAGGACCGCCGACAACAGTGACCAGTACGTCGGATGTGCCATGACAACCGGCATCATCCGTCACTGTCATTATAAAATTAACGGAAGCGCCCATGTTGATTGTAACTGGTTGAGCAACATTGGGATTTACCAGGAGATTTGCCGGTTCCCAATGGAACGTGTAAGGTGTCGCACCCCCGGAAGCAGTTCCGTGAAGCGTGATGATGGCGCCGTTGGCAACCGACGTATCATTTCCGGCCGAGACCAAAGGTGCATTGATCTCAGTCAGTACGAAGGGGTAATCCTGGTATACGCAAATATTATCGCAGAGGTCCCGGATATCCCCGATGATATGCAGGGTGTAACTGCCTGCCGCGAGCGGAGGAGTTACCTCAAGGGAACAGCTCCTGCCGTTGCTGGCGCCTGTACCGCAATCGGCAGAGGTTACATCAGTAATGGTATAGGTTCCTTCAGGACCTGTAAGGCTGAATTTTTCAGGGTGTTGAAAAACATCGGCGCATTTCACGTTTTCCGAAAAACGGACAAAAAGACTACCGGAACCCGCGCACGATACCGTTTGCTGTATAGAGTCAACGGTGGCGGGCGTGATGTCGAAAATGGAGGCTGTCGATCCGCCGAAATCAAGGGTATATCCCGATTGATTCGTCACCGACCAGTTACTAACGTTCAATACATAGATTTGCCCTGCCAGTACATTGAGATCTTTATTGAATTTCAGTCCGGATACACCTGGTCCGTTACAGTTCAGGTTGTTCCCAAGCAGGGTATTGATCCCGGTCGGCCCGTTGGTTCCGATCACACCATATGAATTACAACTGACCTGCAGGCTTAAAGCGTTGAGATATATCTTGTCGCAGGTTGCATTGGTCATGTTGAAAAGCGACCAGTCATAGTCATTGGAGGGATTGTTTGGCGTGAGGGTAAACCGCAGGATCCCATTGGTTTGTACAGTGATCACATAGAATACATCATTTTTTTCCCCGTCCATGCAAAGCGGGCACAGGCTGTTGTTCCTGATCTCGGGATATACATTCCCATGTCCGGTATAGGAAGTCGTTGTTGAATATACCGGCTGGCAAACAGGGATGGCGCCCAAACAATCCTGTACCGTCGGCGTTCCCGAATAGGATTGTGTATAAACAGGAATGCTGAACATTCCCATGAGCCCAATCATTGCCAGCGTAAACAAAATCCACCTGGAACTCATTCCATTAACCATTATCATGCATGTATATCATGCAAAGGTACAAATAATATTTACCACGTTCCATTAATCAGGACGAGCCCACAAACAGGCGATTCTGAACTGGTTCAGAAAAGGAATTATCCCCTGGAGGCTGTGAACCCGCATCCGGGTAAATAAAAAGAAGGCGACCTTTTGAGCCGCCCTCTTCAGTGAATGATCAATCCCCGGTTTACTCTACCGTGCCGGTACTAATATTAATATAATACTGTTTCCCACTGATCGTAAGGGTTCCGGTATAATTACCGGTGTAGACCAGGGTTCCTGTAAAACCGAAATTCCTCCCGGTATTTGTACTCCCGCTTACGACAATAGTTGCCGTACCGCTTTCAAGCAGCCCTGAGCTCTTGCTGATCTTGAAATTGCTCAGCGAAGTCGCCACCGTGCCGGTCATTGAGGTCTTGTTCCCGATTTTCATGGCGAAAGTACCCTCCCTGTCCGACTGACCATTAACCACGAAGTAACTCCCTGAAACAAACCCGGTGACGTTAAGGTCGCCCGAAGCGTTAATAGATGCGCTTACGTATGGTGCGGAATAATCTCCGCTTCCGGTATAATTCAACGAATAATAGTTGGCATTTACCCAGCCATAGGAGTAATTCATATGGTACGAGTAAGTGATCACCGCGCCAGTAGCACTTGAAATGGTGAACGAAGAGTCGGTCAAGGTTGACTTCATAACCGAACCTGATAGTTCAACAGCATCTTCAACCTGGGTCATGGTACCGGAATTTCCGGTGCAGAACGAAGTAGCCATGATGGATGCGGCTTCTTCGGTCGTTGCATCAAGGACGGGGGTTTCTTCTTTCTTTTTGCAACCGGCAACCATGATGATGGCCAGGAGCAGGACTGATACGATACGTAACGTTTTCATTTTTAGAGTATTTAAGGGTTTAACAATTATTTCCTGATCAGTTCATCGCTGATAAATGGTTGCTGCGGGTCCCAGAGAAGGAAAGCCACAGGGCTGTAATATTTGAGAATTTCCCGGTTCTCGAAACGGTTGACAATCTGCTTGCTGCCTATGAAAAAGAACTTATCGTCGAGATAATCCTTTGCAATGGCTGTAAGCCCTCTTTTCCACGTGCCATAAAAGGATGTCTTTTCATTTAATAACGAATTGATCTCTTTTTCGTGTTTATCTACGATGGTCCATGCCTGTGCCATGATACGCCTCATTTCATCGTGGCTAACCTTCTGGTCGGCCTTTTGTTTTGCTGTAAATTCAGGTACTTCACTGAAGGAGAATTGCGGTGAGGTGATAATTCCGATACCGCTTGCATTCCTATTGGTGATAAGCTGACGGATCCGGCTGTTTAGCTGACTTACCTCTTTTCTTTCTTCGGCCGAGAGAAGCTGGTCAAGTTTAGCACGTTGCGGTTGCATAATGGGCTTTACATATTTATCAAAGTAGGTACGGACATCCGATACCAGTTTCGCCTTGTTATTTTCGGAGGTGGTTCTGAAGGCGGAGAATAATACGAACCCGAAAATTAAAAGGACGATCATCCCGACCGATCCTGTAAGCACTCTTGATTTTGTTTTCATTTGTTTTGCGGTTTAAAATTAATAATTAATTTGATTACGAGGCAAAACTAATACGGTCCGGTGCAGCAGAAAGAATAATTTCAACCAACGACAGATCGGGTAGTACGACCGGTAAAAAATGCTCATCGGTCGTTCGTGGGTACCTGCGTGGTGTTGATAGGGAGAAAGTTGCCGAAGATATAAAAAATGAAGGTCCCGCGATGGCATTATTGTATTATTGCAGTATATTTGAATTCAGTGTTGTTATGATGTATAATCAAATCACGATGTTTTCCGGGAAAAATTATAAACGGGTGCTACATTTTGGCTTCTGGGCTGTCCTATTTCTTATCAGCGTTTTTTTCTTTTCCAATTTCTGGTCACTTAAGATATCCATCCTGCGGGCCCTTCTGAATGGTTCTTTATTTATAATGGTGTTTTATGTAAATCTCCTTGTGCTGATTCCCTATCTTTTTTCCCGGAAGCGGTATTTCCTTTATTTTTTAGCCAGTATCGGGCTAATCGCCATCTTCATACCCCTCCGCATCATATTCCGCGAATACCTGTACGGCCTGCCGTCAGATCTGGTGGGGAATCCGGGAGCTTATCAGAGTGAATTCCTGATCGTTACAAGTTTTCTTTTTATTTTCGGACTGAGTATTTTTTATAAGCTTGCACAGAATCATTTCGAGGCAGCCGAACGGACGCGGGAGATGATCCGCCAGCGTGATGATGCGGAATTCCGCATGCTGAAGGCACAGGTGAATCCACATTTTCTTTTTAACACACTCAATAACCTTTATTCATTGGCATATACCCGTTCTGATAAAACAGCAGGCGCCATCATGTCCCTGTCGGAGATCATGCGTTACCTGATCTATGAAGCAGGCGCCCTGATGGTCCCGGTTGAGAAAGAGATCAGGTTCCTCACAAATTATGTAGAACTTGAAAAACTACGGATCGAGGATCCAACGAAGGTCAGCCTGGTGATCGAATACCCCTCAACCGACCTGATGGTGTTCCCTTTGATATTCATCGCCTATGTTGAAAATGCATTTAAACATAGCTGTATCGATACCGATCCGGAAGGATTCATCCAGATTTTCCTTGCCTTTCGTGAGGGTGAGATCCTGTTCACCTGTGAAAACAGCATCCCTGCATTTCATGAACAAAAGAAAGCAGGAGGAACCGGTCTTGCCAATGCCAGGGCACGGCTCGACCTGATGTATCCCGGGAAGACAGAACTATCAATTAAAAGTACGACCCTTCTTTACAGTGTAAATTTAACCATCAAAATATGAAGATCCGTTGCCTGATTGCAGATGATGAACCGCTTGCACTTAAACTGATCTCCGACTACATCTCGAGGATCCCGCACCTGGAACTTATCGGAAGCTGTAAAAGGGCGACCGATGTCGCGGGTTTTCTCGGGCAAGTCGACCTTCTGTTCCTGGATATCCGCATGCCGGGAATTTCCGGACTTGAGCTTCTGCGTTCATTACCGGTAAAACCTTTGGTGATCCTGATTACTGCATACTCCGAACACGCGATCGAAGGTTTTGAGCTCGACGTCACGGATTACCTGATCAAGCCGGTAACGTTTGAAAGGTTTCTGCAGGCGGTGAACAAAGCAACACTGCAGTATGAACTGATGCACCGGGTCGTCGTCCCGGTCAAACCGGACCCGGAGGAGGACGCGGCAGGAGATGCAGGCGGGAAGGATTATTTTTTTGTCAAGAGTGGCTTTAAATCGGTCAGGATCAACTTCACCGACATCTTATATGTTGAAGGTCTTAAGGAATATGTGAGTATTTATACCGTCGGCGACAGGAAGTTTGTAAAACTGGCAGCATTAAAAGACCTGGAACGAATACTTCCCCGGGACCGTTTTCTGCGTATCCATAAATCATACATTGTTGCTGTAAACCGGGTAACAGCGGCATATGGAAATACAGTCGAACTTAACCAAGTAAGTCTGCCGGTTGGCAGGATTTACAAGGATGCAGTCATGAAAGTCTTTTCATGAAAGTTTGTGTCAGATTTTTACCTATCGGGCGGTACAGGCTCGAAATTCATGTGTTAAATTTTTAATTATTGTAAACTATGAAAAAAAATCAACAAATGCAATCAGCGATCATCATTTTCCTGACAGTCGCAACACTCTTGTCTGGTCATCTGTCTGCCCAAAACAACCCCCCGCTAACTGTTACCATATATGACTCTTCTGCAACGACCGGTTATATCTTTATGGCCCCCTATACTCTTTCCCCGCCATATACATACGATCATCCCCAGATGATCCTCGACCGGTATGGAAACACGGTGTATTACCGAATCTTTATGAACGGGGGTATTGTGGCAACCACAGCCGACTTTAAGCTCCAACCGAACGGTTTGATGAGTTTTTACTCACCCGTTCTCAGCAAGTTTTACCTGATGGATTCCACGTTTACCGTAACCGACTCTGTGATTGCCGGTAATGGTTTCGGGACTGATACCCATGAACTTCAGATCCTTTCCGACGGCCATTACCTCATCCTTGGCCGGGAAATACGTGTGATGAACCTTACGGCGTATCATTGGTTCGGCCCTTCTCACAACCTGCCCGGCAGCCCGAATGCCGAAGTGACGGGTGCAGTGGTGCAGGAACTTGATGAGAATAAAAATGTCATTTTCCAGTGGAAGGCACACGACCATTTCAGTTTCGGCGATGTTGACTCCGTCTGGCTTTCCAGCCCTTCTTCGGTCGATTGGACCCACTCCAATGCACTGGAACGCGATTTCGACGGAAACATCCTGCTTTCATCCCGTCATTTGAACGAAATCACAAAGATCAACAGAAGCAACGGCAATATCATGTGGCGCATGGGCGGGAAAAATAATGAATTTGTATTTTCAAACGATACGATAGGATTTACCGGACAACACGACATTCGCAGGCTGGCCAACGGTCATGTAACCTTGTGGGACAATGGCCAATATACTGATCCGCCTGTCGGCAGAGCTTTGGAATACAGTCTGAACGAAACTACAAAAACTGCAACGGTTGAATGGAGCTATATCCAGGATTCAGGCATGTACAGTTATGCCATGGGCAATCAGCAGAGGCTGCAGAACAATGACCGGTTCATGGCCTATGGTTTCATAGATGACGCCTATCCCATGGTCGTACACGTAAAACCGGACAGCACCAGGGTAATTGAAATTTTCGGGCCTTCGGGATACGCGTGTTACCGGGCTTTTAATTATGAGACTTTGCCGTTTACCATCATCCGGCCTAATGTTCAATGTGAAAAAATAGAAAATGTCTGGTATCTGGTTGCCGAGTCCGGACACAATGAATATCTCTGGTCAACGGGTGCGACGACCCAGTCAATTCCCATTTCGGCATCCGGGAGATACCAGGTTTTTGTTCCATATGGAAACGGGGGCCATGTTGGTTCAGAGATATTCGTGGTAACGGATGTATCCGCCCCTTGCGGGCCGGTTGTGCCAACTACCAGGATCGTTCAGAATGCCTTAATTCAGGACGGGGAGGAAAATTGCTACGATGCGACCCAGACAATTTATGTCGGGGGAGACGAAACGGATTTCATCGTACAGAGCGGCGGCAGCGCCAGTTTTATTGCAGGCCGGAATATCATCTGGTATCCGGGCGTAGCTGTTGATGAAGGAGGGTACATGAATGGGATCATTACAACAGACAGCCAGTTTTGTTCAGCACAGGTTTCTGCCAAGGTTGAAGGATTGACCGGAACGGAAGAACAAATTTCAGGGACAGGTAAACGAACCTTTAATCTCTATCCGAATCCAACTTCCGGGGAATTTTCTTTAGAGACAAATGAGATCAATTCCCGGGAGAAGATTACCGTTGAAATTTACACATTGCATGGGGTGAGGATCCTGTTGAATGAGTTGCCCGGGTCCCGCAGTTACCGGTTATCGCTTGAAAATTTTCCTGCCGGCCTCTTTTTTGTCAGAATAGTGAGAGGCGGGTTGGTGGAGACTTTCAAATTGGTAAAAAGGAACTAATGTCCGGAGCAGCTACAACACCCCGTCAGGGTCCGGCACCCCGTCAGGGTGGTTGGCCTGATCGATCTTTACGAGTGAATTGAATAAGGGTTGTTCAGAAGTAAGCCTTTCAGAATTTCCATAGACACATAATGCATTCTGATTCAACACATCCACTACCAGTTGCCTGAAACTGCGGATGTCCTCAGGGGTGGTTGAAAGCACCGCATCCCGGTCGTGTTGAACATCTTCGAAGGTCCTCTGCGTAAAGAATAAACTTACTGCCTGGTCTCCTTTTTGTGAAGGCGTGAGCGGTGAGTCCATTTCTGAGATCGTTCCGATGATATAGCGTGCCATGCTTTGCTTGTCGGCGGCAAATCCGGAAAGGTATTCAGGTGTTTTGCCAAAATTTTCGAGGGTAGCTCCAAGGTTAGGATCCCGATAGGAGTTGAAGGTAAAATTACCTCCGGGTGCAATGCTGCTGAAACCTCCGTATGCTCCGCCGATAACCCGGATCCGGTTCTGGAGCCAGTCGGTCGATAAAACCTGGTTGAGTACGCGCATCCTTGCGTCCCAGGCATAACCCAGTTTCTTGTAATTAAATCCTTGTACAACGTACTGCACATTAGATGCGGCCATCAATCCTTCATTTTGTGAGCCGAGATTAAAATTCCATGATTGCTTCACGGGATCCCTGTGTGGCAGCCTGTTGGTGAGATAATTCAGCCCGTTTGCAAAAACAACCTGGTCTTTCTTTGCACCTGTCATGGAGGCCACCAGATTCTCCCTGCTGAAAAGCAAAGAAGCAACCTTTTCCAGGTTCGCAATAATGATTGGTGATTGCGTATCGAAATTCTTTAACAGTTCGGTTATGAACGCGAAATAAGTGAGTCCGCCCGTAAGTTCATTGAACATCCCCTGGTTGCTGATATAGGAGGATAAGCGGCGGCTGGCTACATGATACCCGTTGCCCTTCATCTGCGCGTCGAGTTGTGACTGGAGTCTTGAAAGAACAGTCTTCAGACGATCCGTATCGTTGTAAATGGTCCGGTTAAGTATCTCATCTCCAAGTTCAAAGATCATTCCTGATTTATAATTCATTGCTTTCGACGTGACCGCGAACTTACCCATGAGGTCATTATCATCGGATTTAATAAGGTAAGTGCGCAGGGAGGTGAAAAAACCACCGGTATGAATATTCAGCATTTTATTCAGGTCGCCAAAAGAGTACTTCTTTGTATTCATGCTGCCGATAATATTCGCCAGGAGTGCGGCATAGGGGACTAATTCCTGCGGCACCACATGGAGGTCGAAGAAAAGGTTCACATAAACCACGTCGTTGGTAAATTGTTCATAAGCAAGAACCGGGATTCCCGTAATATGCTTCTGTTGCACTTCATAAAAGGTCGCTCCCGGGTCGATGTCACTGATTTTAAGCATTGGAATTGTGGCCAGGGCCTCCGGCGAGTCTTCACGTTGCTGGTACGAGATAAGTTCCTTCGTCCCGGTGATCAAGGTTGTCATTGCAACTTCATCCAGCGACGATTTATGAGCTGCTAATTCAGCCTCAACCAGCGCGATCCGTTCTTTCTCCAGTGAAATGGAAGGTTCCAGGGTCAGTAACAAGGTATGCGGATTATCCAGGAAATGCTCCCGGATAATTTTTTCCAGGTAATCGGTTGTCAGTGCCTTTTTTACCTCCGATAGCGGAGTATCATATTCAAGCCCAATCAGCGGGTCGTTCGCAAAAAACCAGCATGGCAGAGCCATGTTCAGGTAGGTGAGACCTTTATGGACATCGTCACCTTCGCGCAGACGGAATTCAATACGGTTGATCACGCCTTCGATCTCCTCCTTGTTTAGCCCTTCGGAGGCTGATTTTCGCAATGTATCCGTTACTATCTTCAGGAATTTTTGTTTGTCTCCCGGATTCGCATGAATGGCGGCGATCTGTACGGCATGTTGCTTGAAATTAGACGATGAACCCGAAACATCTTTCCCGATGCCGGCCTCAAGCAATGCCGTACGGATGGGGGCGGATTCCTGGTTTATCAATACCTCACAAAGAATATCCAGGGCCAGGGTGAGGGCCAGGTCGGTATTATGACCTGCTACAAAATTATAGGTCAGAAATGTTTGATCCGCGGTGTCCGATTCTTCCATCACGGGATAAAACGCGGTAACCTCCTTCATTGCCGTGAAAGGGGGTTGATCGTTGATGACAATCTGATTGCCTGTCCTGGTGAATTTTGTAAGATAAGCTGTATCAATAAATTTCAGTTCCTTGTCCAGGTCGGCATTGCCGTAAAGGAAAATATAACTATTTTCGGGATGGTAATATTTCCGATGAAAATTTATAAAAGCATCATATGTCAACGACGGGATTGCAGCCGGAATTCCGCCCGATTCAAAACCGTAAGCATTGTCTGGAAAAAGATGTTTGAACACCTGATGCCAGAGTTCATGCTGTGGATTTGAGAAGGAACCCTTCATTTCATTATATACGACGCCGGTGTAATTCAACGGTTCATCTTTACCGGTTAATTCATAATGCCATCCCTCCTGTTTAAAGATACGCGGATCATCATAGATCAACGGGTTGAACACGGCATCCAGATATACATGCATGAGATTGAAAAAGTCCTTGTCGTTCATGCTGGCCACCGGGTACATGGTGTAATCCTTGGAAGTAAAAGCATTCAGAAATGTGCTCAGCGAACCTTTGAGAAGCACGTCGAACGGACTCTTTACCGGGAAACTTTTCGAACCGTTGAGTACCGAATGTTCCATAATATGAGGCACCCCGTTATCAGATTCGGGAAAGGTCTTGAATCCGATGCTGAAAGTTTTGTTGGTATCGTCTGAAAGGATCTTCAACAGCCTGGCGCCGCTCTTTACATGTTCGAAATGAAGGCAGTCAGCGTTCAATTCCCGAACGAAGCGCTGCTCAACCAGGCGGAAACCATGATAAATATTGTTGGAAATATAGGTGGTGGACATAAAAAGATTCTATTTGGTGACAAAGATAACGCAACAATTGTCAACAAATTCTCTTATTGCCATTTCACCATTTTACCAGTATATTATTTTATCAGCGACAATCCCTCCAGCGCCGACGAATCTGTCGGTTTGTTTAGCAGTACCTTGTTGAAAAGTACCTGTGCTTCCCGTAATTTTCCAAGTTTGAAATTTGTCCATGCAAAAAGGATCATGCTGTCGTAATCAAACGGGTACAGGTTGACCACCTTTTCCAGATACTTTTCAGCCTTTGCATAATCTTTTCTGCCGTAATAGATAGATCCCATACGGTAATTGGCAAGAGTATTCTGCGGATCGATCGTCAGGATCTCTTTATACTGGCTGATCACCTGATCCCAGTTCCCAAGGGCAGATGCAGGGTAGACAATTCCGAATTTGGCTTCAATGGAATAGGGCTTCAGGTTGATGGCCTTCTGGTAATAGGCCGACGATTCGGTAAACAGTCCTGCCAGGTAAGTCAGCCATCCCAGGCGCAAAGTGGTTTCATAGGAATCTTCCTGGTAAACCGTTTTCAGCACCGCGATCGCATCGTTGTAATTCCCCTTTGATTCGTAAAGATGACTTTTCCCGAAAGCTTCCTGCAGGGTGGTATAATTTGTTTGACTGAAAACTGATAATGAAGAAAACACAAGAAGCGAAATGACGAAATGACGAATTATTAACATAGCGAAAAATCTTGAATTTTGAATTTTTGATTTTGAATTTTTAATTTTCTTCATAGTTTCCATGAGATTCCTCCGATCAGGTTGTTTGTATTATATGGATTGTTTTTGAATTTTGGTATTTCATTGATCTCTTTGGTATCCGGATCCTGTGTTTTTATGTAATAGAGTTGCTGGCTCTCCTTGCGGAAATATTGGTAATTCAGTGATAACCGGAGGTGTTTCCCCACCACAAATACCAGGGAGGCGCCTGCACGATAATCAATGAAATCGCTGTTATTATAAACGATCGAACCATTGAAAATATTGGCATTGGTATAATCTCCGTAATAAAAATCAGCTTCACCCCACATCCAGGGTGTGATTTTCACACCCAGCACCTGGCTGACCAACAGCCGTTTATCCTTCCCCTGGAAAAAACCTGTCGCCGACGTTGTACCATAAAAATTCAGGTTACCAAACGGAAAGCAGGTCAGGGAAACTCCGATCTGCTTCTGCTTTTTAAGATTCAGGTTCGACCAGCTTCCATGTATACCGAACCGGAATATTCCCTCGTCCTTCGTAACCTCCAGGGCTGCAATATAGTTGTTAAACGATGTATCTTTCTGGTTGAATGAATAGGTCGTCAGCGCAAAGGGAAAAGTATGATACAAGTTGTCGACGGATGTGTAAAAGGCCGTATCCTGAATGGTATCCATGCGGAAACCGGGGTCGATCCTGTTATAACTTACATGGATCCAATGAAAAGCCGGCATGATCCTGATTCCCCATGGAAGAATGGCAGAGACACCGATGTGCGCTTCATTCTGTTTGATGTGATAGTTGAAACTGGTATCATAAACAACCCATGGAAAGGTATAATTGTAGTTTTTCCCCCAGGAGGTATCGGTGATACTTTCCAGATGAGACTCGCCCCTTCCATACTGGATGTATTTTGTTTTGGAAAAATTGAGAAAATTGTAAGCAAGGGATAAACCGATCCGCTTCGAAACCATTAACTTTAGTCCGGTATTGAAGTATGAACTGTTGCCATAAAGATCCTGTTCCCCGTAAATACTGTCATTTTCCATCAATGTGCCGAGGTTTTCCGGTGACCTGTCACTGCTTATTGTATATCCTCCTTCAGCATGAACTTCCGTGATCAATCCGGAATAAGGGCTGGTGTGCTGCCCGGGGATGCCTCCCGGATGCTGATCGGGCATTTCTGTCATGGTTGATTTTATCAATCCGGCCTCCTCGAACCTGTTCGAATAAAGGTAAGCGTAATAAAGATAGCCGGCAATTACCGGATCTGCCGAATTAAACTCCCGAGCCCTTTTCAAATGGGTAGTTGCCGGGAAATAGGCGCCTTTTTCAAAATAGGAGATTCCCATCCGCACGCGCAGGTAGTAGTAATCAATATCCTGTCGAAGGGCCTGTTTTCCGATATGGATCACGCTGTCCCATTTTTTCTCCTGGTAATACCGGTAGGTCAGTTGATCAACTGTCGTGAAATCGAGTTTGACTTCCGCCTTTGACGATACCCCGGAGAGCAACAACATTATTATCACGTATAGGATCTGAAATCTTTTCATCGGCCGCTCACCAGTTTGACTATCGTTTCTTTGTCATTTTCAAATATGCTGAACCGATCGAGCCCGAGCGTACCGATAAAAAGATCACACTTCATTTTCCTTATTTCATGGCTGCCGATACTGGCAGAAATTTCAGAACGGAGATGAAGGTTGGTCTGCAGGAGCACATCCTCCATACTTAAATAGCTGAGGTTGTATTCCGACCGGGTGAAAATCACGAACGGTGCGATAAAATCCTGCATCAGTCCCACCAGCGGATTGTTGAACGTATTGACCGGGTATTGGTCTTTCACATGGAGATTTGGGTAATAGCCCATCATGACTTTGTACGCTCCCAGAAAAAACTTAAAGAGAACGGATGATGGATCTCCGTCGAAATAGGTGAAATAATGAATGTCGTCATCGTTCCGGAACCATGCCCGTGATCTTGTTTTCTCACAATGGATAAAGGTCTGGTTTCCTGCATCGACCTGAACATCCCAGTCAAGCTCGTATTCCTTTCCATTGTCAGGCATGACCCTTAATTTGAATTCCTGGCCCGGGATGAAGCGAAATGCCTTCTCAAGGGATGCGTTTTTGGTGATGTTTGAAACCATCACATTATTCTCGGGCGATTCGTAAGATCTCAAATCGAACTGTCCGCCCTTATGACGGATGAAATGACTGATAGGATAGTCAATGGTACGCGAACCGATGTAGGGTGTACCCTGGATCTGAAAATGGATGTGAGGTACCGGTGAACGTCCTGAATTTCCACAGGCTGCAACGACCTGGCCCTTTTTGATCGTATCTCCTTCAGCTACTTTAAAACTTCCTTTTTTTAAATGGGATATTTTGGAATAAAGCTGGTCGGCATGGCGGAGAATAATGGTGTTGCCCCAGTTATGTTCCAGGTCGATGTTGCCAATCTCATTCTCCTCTACCTCATCATCAATTTTCTCCACGTATCCATCGGCTGGGGCAATGACCGGTTTGTTGTAGGCATAATAATCTTCACGGTTTCTGCCATCACCGGTATAGCTGAGCCCCTCTTCATCCATTACCTCGAAATCCCAGGCGTGGCGCCAGTCTCCCTGATGCGTGAATTTGCCGTTATGGCTCTGGGTTACTTTCCATTCACCCCAGAATGGCAGGACAAAGGGATAATAGAATGATTTTCCAAAGCGGGCCTTGTAATTCACATGCGAGTAAAGGTTTTTCTCCGGGGAATACTGTTGGTATGCCACCAGTTCCGGTTTATTAAAAAAGCGTTCGCGGAATTTGAGTATATACAGGAACATTAGCACCACCATGTTGAATGGCAGGGAATAGACCGACATCTGGAATATCGAAAATATGGCCTGTGTGCTGGTCAGTATGATCGAGATAAGCGGTGTATGCATGATGACCCAAAGAAATGACCACTTGGAGGGAATGATAAAATATCCGCCAATGGCGATCGAAGTGAGAATAAAATTAAATCCGATGAAGTTATAGCTTAGTTCATGGATATCTGCTCCGATAAAATTGTAATAGGCATAAGCTGAAAAGAAACCCGTGAGTGAAAGGATCAGGGCAATGCGTGAGTAGATCAGCAATCCTAAGGCAATTAAAATTCCTGCAAACAGGTGGTATTGAAAAATGATTGCTCCAAGTGATGTGAAATAGAGCCGAACAGATTCATGGATGCCAAGATTGGTAAGCCAGTTATAAGAGGAGACCATGCGTTGCCCGCCCAGCATGAACATTTCATTGGTCATATAGATCCCCCTTTCACTTACATGAAGTGCCGTAAACTGCCTGGAGGCAAGGCTTACAAACCATACTCCTAATAAAAAGGAGAGGCTCAGAAAGGGAAGTCCGTATTTACCTACTACTCCTTCGATCATGAGTGTAAGGAAAAGGGTGAGGAGGGCGGCAAATCCCAGGACGATGAAAAACTCGGCGCCGGGCTGATAAAAGACTCCTAATCCCAACCCGACAAGCAGGCTGTTGAAACCATAATATCCTTTTTTAATGTTGTCGCGGTTGAAACCGATAAGATATGCCAGGATGTTGGTGACAACCACTGCAAAAACGCCACTCACCCCCGCCCAGAGATCGAAAAACGACACAATGATCAGGATCAGCGAAAATACCCTGCTGTTTGAAAAAAAGATCTGGGTATAGCTGTTCAGGACACTCGACAGGAAAGAAGGAAATGTGTATTTCAGACTTTTCATTTGTCAAACTTCACCAGGTGTGCCGGCACCTTCTCCATGCTGTTCATATTGTCGAGTGTTTCCCTGAGGCGGATCACATGAGGCTTTTCTTCTGTATCAATGAGTACCACATGGGGGCGCAACGCTATAAATTGCATCCACTGGGTCATATTATAGGCACCCACACTGTGAATGACCACATGATCGCCGCGGTTCAGCAACGGTAAACTGGTACTTTCGCGGATCACGTCAATGTTCATGCATAAAGGACCATAAACGCAGGTATCTTCCGAATATTGGGTGAACGGCTGTGCGGGAGTGATCTTATGGTCATACCAGAATGAGGTGAAAAGGATATTAACCCCGATGTCCACGATGGTATTCCGGCGTCCGGTGCTGGAGCGTTTGTTGGAAATGACCGATCCGAGAAGGAAACCGGCTTCGTCAATCAGTGCACGGCCGGTTTCGAGGATGAGCAGCGGCAATTTATCCTGTTTGAAGTTGCTGTTGAGAAGGGCTGTGGAAATGGCATCAGCAAAATCATCGAAGGTCGGATTGGTGTCGGTTCCCGGAAGGTAAGAACCCTTCAACGTGTTCTTTGAAGCAAATCCGCCACCCAGGTCGATATATTTGATCTCATGTTTGAATTTCTGTTCAATGGAAAGTGCGAGTTCAGCCAGTTTTGATGCGGCAATGCCATAGGCAAAAGGCGCAAGCATAAAGGTGCCGATGTGGCAATGCAAACCAACCAGTTCCAGTTTGCCCGCGTGCATGATCTTGTTGACGGCGTCCCACGCCTGGCCATTTTCATAGTTGAACCCGAAACGGTCCCACATAGGATAGATGCCCGTATCCATGTTTACCCGGATGGCTACCCGCGGACGGGATTTGAATTTTTCGGCAAGTTCCGTAATGGTATAAAGCTCATCCAGGTGATCGATGTGGATCAGCGAGTCGTTTTTAATGGCTTTGGAGAGATCTTCTTCGCTTTTTTCAGGCCCGTTGAAAATGATTTTCTTACCATCCACTCCCAGACTGATGGCCTTGTCATATTCAAACCCTGAAACCACCTCAGCCCATGATCCCTCCTGATGGAAGATGCTGCAAACGGCATTGAGGTAATTTGTTTTGTACGACCAGGCAAACTGTACCTTCGGATAACGGGTACCGAAAATTTTCCTGGCATTTTTAATGGTGTTACGTATGGTCTTCTCGGAGATCACGAACAGGGGTGATCCATATTCCGCGATCAGCGATTTGACCTGCACTCCGTCGATGTGGGTCATCGGTTCATATTCTGTTCTTGTTCCGAATTTATTCGGCATGCCGGTTTCAAGTTTCTTAATAACCGGTCTTTCATATCTAACCTTACTCATATTTATTGGTTCTTATACCTAATACTATTGCAACTTCAATTCGTCATTCGTCATTCGTCAAAGTTCTCCATAAATGCTGATCTGCTCAAATTCTTCCCTGTCAACGATCATATCCCAGGCATAACGGATGAACATCTTGCCCACATCATAGGTGGTAAAAGGCTTTACCTTTTCACCCATGGCCATCCTGACCAGCGCTTCAGGTATATTCTGCCCTACTCCGACGGCAAGGTATATCCATGCAGGTAACCTGGGATTGATCTCCAGCAGGTAAAGTTCACCGTCCTTGTTTTTCATCAGTTCAAGTTCAAAGCCACCACGCCATTTGGTGTTCCTTAGGAATTTCCTGGTCATGGCAAGCATGTGTTCATCCGAGATCGAAATGCCGCCCCATGCTTTACCCTTGTCGGTGATGTATTGCTTGCGCATCGGAACAGCCGCAATGGTATTGCCTTTTCCATCGCCAAGCCCGGTCACATTGAATTCGGTGCCATGTATGAACTCCTGGATGATGATCGGAAGTCCCCATTTGGCGCTGATTCTGTTAAAGCAGCTCTTCACCTGCTCGAGGCTGTATGCGATGGAGGCATCGTAGAATTTTCCTTTCACGATCATAGGGAAGGTAAATTCCGACGGAAGGCTGTGCACAGTGTTCAAATCGTAGATCACTTTGCTTCGAGGCACGCTGATACCATATTTTTTACCAAAATCGTTGAGGTTCACTTTGTGACGCTCTTCGAACTGATGGATGGTAGGCAGGAACATATGAATTCCCATGGTCCTGAGTTTCGGTTCCACCTTGATGAACGGATAAAGTTCCGCATCGAAGTTCGGAATGATCACGTCAAGTTTTTCTTTTCCATGGATATATTCCAGGCGGGCCAGCAATGTTTCGATCCCTGCGGTTGGATAAGGGATCGAGTAGGTACGGTCAACGAGGTCGTGCATGTAAATGCCCGGCTCAAGCGATTCGTACGAAAGCCCGATAATCCGTACATCAAACGACGCGGCCTCATGCAATGCCCTGATCACTGAAACTCCGGGACCGGGGGAATCGATGGCGTTCAGCCCCGTGATGCCGATGTTAAGCTTTCGTCTCTTCATCACTTTCAAGGAGGTTGTAATGTTCAAGTATCCCGATAAAATCGTGAAAATCTTTCTCTGCAGTGGCCCGGTCGGTTGAATATTTATCAAAGATGGTCTTTGTGATCTGTTCAGGGCTCTTGCCTTCCCTGAGGAGGTTGATGATCTCAACCCCGATGGGGTTCAGGGAGTAAGATTCACCGGTTACCGGGTTGAAAAGAAGCCCGGCCTCGCTGACAGCAATATTTTTTTGGAGTTTCATTGATTGTTTTTTGTAGAGCCGCACCTTGGTGCGGCATTATCAAAATATCATATCTGTTTATACACGTGAATTGCCTTTTCCCCTGATGCCGGTTTGAATCCTTTTACCGGGGTCGGCCTTCCGGGATGCAATGTTACCAACATCCGCCGGCGTGGATGTTACAAGATTTATAAAACAATGTATGAAATTTTATGGTGGTTGCCTGTGGTGTGAAATTATTAAACAGAAATGATCTTGTCGAGGCCTGAACGGCTGTTTGACGGATCTCCCTTGTACTCCGTAACGGAAAATCCGGTAACCGATTTAAACTGGGTGGAAAGGTACTGTACACTGCTGTATCCCATCATATAAGCGATCTCGCTTAGGGTAAGTTCGCCATATTCGATGAGTTCCTTGACCTTCTCGATTTTATGATTAATCGTGAATTTCTCGAGGGTCGTGATCTCATGCTTCGAGAAGAGGGATGAAATATAGGGATACGACATGCCGAACCGCTCCACCAGGTAATCGGAATTGCGCACCATGGCATTAAAAGTAGAATGGTGTACCAGGTCGATCACGGCCTGTTTGATCTGCTCCACCAGGATCTTTTCCTTGTCACGGATAATCTCAAATCCATATCCGTTCAGCATCGTTTCGATCTTTTTCCAGGTGATTTTCCGCTGATCAATGGAGAGGATGAGCGTCCCCAGTTTAATGTCATGGATATCAACCCCATCCATGGTCAGCTCTTTGCGGAGCAAATGAATGCAGCAACTACAGGTCATGTTTTTCACATGCAGTGTCCGGACCGGAGATGCTGATTTTTTTTTCACGGGAATGGTTCAAACAAGATCATACCGGTATGAATCCTGGCGGATAAAAATAAACAATAATATTGTAAAGGCCCACAACGACGAACCTCCATAGCTCACAAATGGAAGTGGAATTCCGATGACCGGTACCATCCCGAGGGTCATTCCGATGTTGATCGAGAAGTGGAAGAACAGGATGGAAGCAACACCATAGCCGTAGAACCGGCTGAACCGCGATCGTTGTCGTTCAGCCATCATGATGATACGGATGAAGAGACTGAGAAAAAGGATCATCAGCAATGCCGATCCAAGAAACCCCCATTCTTCGCCCACGGTACAAAAAATAAAGTCGGTGCTCTGCTCCGGTACGAAGTTGTATTTTGTCTGTGTGCCCTCTAAAAAACCTTTTCCGAATAAGCCGCCCGATCCGATGGCAATAAGCGACTGGTTGACATTATATCCTGCCCCCTTGAGATCAACGTCCTGACCCAGCAACACATGGATACGGTTTCGCTGGTGCGGCTCCAGGATATGGTTCACACTGTAATCGATGGAAAACACGAATCCCACGGAAACCAGGAATATTGCGATGATCAGCATCATGGAACGCAATTTCCTGTTACTGAAAAGGTAGAAGACACCGGCAATCAATAACATCAATGCTACCAGGATAAATTTGGGAACCATGAGCGCCAGTACCCCTAATAAAGGGAATGCGATGAAAGCCAATGGAATAAACCCGGTAAGGCCGGCTCGGTAAAGTACGATCACCAGCGCCAGGAATACAATGGCTGAACCGGTATCATGTTGCAGCAACACGATCACCGCGGGAACCAGGACGATGGTTGAAGCAATGACAAGGCTGCGGAATCTGGCAAGGCTGACGTCCAGAGTGCCCAGGTATTTTGCAAGTGCCAGCGCTGTGGCCATTTTGGCAAATTCAGCCGGCTGAATGCCTAATCCCCCTATGCCAAACCATCCCTTTGATCCGGCAACCTCCCGCCCCGAGAAGATAACAATGACCAGCATGACAATGCAAAATCCATAAATGAACCAGGCAAACTGCGAAAAGAACTTCGGATCGATGATCAGGATCCCCATGGCCAGCAACATAGCAGCAATGATAAAGATCATCTGTTTTCCATATTTTTGTGTCAGGTCAACAATGTGGTTGTGACTTTCATTATATACGGCCGCATAGATGTTCAACCAGCCAATGAAGACCAGTGCCAGGTAAAGTCCTGCCGCTACCCAGTCAATCCGGTAAAATATTCCTTTGTCCTCTCTCACTTTCAGGTAGTATTCCGTTTATAAGGTTCCCGTTGATCATACGCTCTTCAAGTTCCTTGCGTTTGACCGTTCGGTTCAGGTATTTTTCGATCATTAAACTTGCGATAGGGGCAGCCCAGGTAGCCCCGTAGCCGGCATTTTCCACCACGACCGAAATGGCGATCTTCGTATTTTGTACCGGGGCAAAGGCGAGGAAGATCGAATGGTTATTTCCGTGGGGATTCTGCGCTGTTCCTGTCTTTCCACCCATGGTGATGCTGTCGATTATTGCGATTCTTCCGGTTCCTCCCGTGATCACATTCGCCATCGCTTCAACAACCACATCGAAATAACGCGGATCGACCAGTACCTTGTGTTTTGTCTTGTAAGCCTCATTCAGACTGTCCTTTCGTCCGATAGCCCTGATTATATGCGGAGTGTAAAACCATCCTCTGTTTGAAATAAGGGCTGAAAGATTGGCCAGTTGTATCGGCGTGATCCCGATCTCCCCCTGGCCGATGGCTAAGGAAATAATGGTCAGGGCGCGCCAGCGGTTTTTACCATGATACCTGTCATAATAGGCTGGGGTTGGAATGTTGCCGTTGAGTTCGCCCGGGATGTCGATTCCCAGCTTCTTCCCAAACCCAAAGCTCATTACTTCTTTGCGCCAGCTCTCGTAAGCCTGGCGGGTATTGAGGTAGGATTTATTATCGATGATCGATTTGAAAACCCTGCAGAAATATGAATTGCACGAAATCTGGATCGCTCCTCCCAGATTGAGCGGCGAAAGATGGGGATGGCATCCTACCTGTTTACCGTTACCAATCGAAAAACCTCCCGGACATCCATAAATTGTGCCCGGGAAAAGAACACCCTCCTGCTGCCCTACGAGTGCATCCACAAGTTTGAAGGTCGATCCCGGTGGATACATGGCCATCAGTGCACGGTTGAACAGGGGTACATAGATGGTATCCTGAAGCAATTTTGTGTAATTCTTTTTACGTATGTTACCTGCCAGGAGATTGGGATCATATGAAGGACTGGTCACTACGCAAAGGATCTCTCCGGTCTGCGGTTCTATAGCCACGATACTGCCCTTTTTATTCGTCATGAGCAGTTCACCGTATTCCTGCAATTCCGCATCCATTGATGAATAAAGATCGGTACCCGCGACCGAAGTCGTATCGTATCTTCCATCGCGGAAACTTCCTTTGTCGCGGTTCAGCACATCGTATACCCGGATTTTCATTCCCTTTTTTCCGCGGAGGATTTCCTCATATGATTTTTCAATACCATTGATGCCGATGTAGTCGCCCGACCGGTAATAAGGATTCTTTTCAATCACATCAGGGCCTGCTTCGCCAATGTAACCAAAGGCATGTGCTGCAACAGGGTAGGTGTATTTTCGCAAGGTACGCGGTTGTACGTAAAAACCCGGGAAAAGAAAAAGTTTTTCCTCCAGAAACCCGTAATTGTCGCGGGTTATCTGGGCTTCAAATATGGAAGGACGGTAAGGCGAATAATTCCTGGCCTTTTGCAGCCTGGCAATGTACTCCTTTTTATCGATGCCGATCAGTTGGCAAAGGGCCATGGTATCCGGGTTTTTAACCTGGCGGGGTACGACCATCAGATCATAAGCCGCCTCGTTGTAAACAAGCAGTTTACCTGTGCGATCGAACACCAGTCCGCGTGCAGGATACTGGGTTACGTAACGCAGCACATTGTTATTGGCCGAAAGGATGTATTTATCCACCAGGATCTGAACGTAAAAAAGGCGGACCAAATAAAAAAGCCCGATCAGCAGGAAAAACCCGATGATGATGTATTTCCGGTCGGCATAAATCCGTTCCATTTACCACTTAACGCTTCTTCAGGATGATAGGCGGAGTTGAATCCACATTGCTTTTGTTCAGGGCCCTGTCGTATATGAAAAATTTAAATTTGACCGTGTCATAAACAGGCATCGGATTTAAGATCAGGGTGTCTATTATGATCCCTTTGATGGCCTTGTTGGGATCGTTTGGCGTAAGGTAAGGAATGCGCGCATTAAAGGAAGGTCCAAGAGTGTCGTGCAGTTTGACGAATATGCCGTTTTGCTGTTCGTAATAGTCGATGATAAAATTATAATAATAAATACTTCCGGTATCGAACGGAGGCTCATTTTGATCTTCCCGAAGTCCGATGTCTCCGTTCCCGTCTTTGAAAGAAATGGCAAGAAACCCGCGTTTGGCATACAATCCCGTGTCGAACTCGGTGGTGAAACTCTTAAAAACAATTTCAGGTATTTCTGGGTAGACCTCTTTTTTCATGCAGGATGTTATCATGAACATGACAGAAGCCAGAGCGATTAGCCCGTAAATGCGAAAACCACGAAGGTTGCGATGATATATCATGTGAGGGTCAGCGTTTATTCAGTACCTTTGGCGGCTGTAAAGGTATAAAAAAAAGCGGCAACCCGGACAGGTGAAAGGCTGAACAAGTAAATGGATCGAAGAGAAAAAATATTTGAAATATCATCAGGGAAAGAATTCACGGATTGTGCGTTGGAATTATTCCATTTTCAATACGACCACAATATTCCTTATCACGCTTTCGTGGATGCGCTGGAGGTGGATATAGAATCCATCGGTAGGGTGGAGGAAATTCCCTTTCTCCCCATCGAATTCTTCAAAACACACGATGTCGTCTGTAGCAATATTCCTCCCCAGGCTATTTTCCGGAGCAGTGGCACGACCGGGATGGCCAGGAGCCGCCACCTGGTAACCGACCTTTCCGTTTATCGCCGCTCTTTTATCAGGGGATTTGAACTGCGTTACGGCAACCCGCAGGATGTTCAGTTCCTGGCGCTTACTCCAACACCTGAACAGGCTCCTGACTCATCGCTCGTTTACATGATTCAGAAGTTGATGGACATAAGCAACAGCCCGGAAAATGGCTTTTTCCTTGCGAGTCATACCGGATTAAGCGCCCGCCTGCGCCAGCGGCGTGCGCCCAATAAAAAGGTAGTTCTGATAGGGCTTACATATGCCCTCCTGGATTTTGCAACCCACTATCCCGGCGATTATACCCCCCTCATCCTGGTTGAGACCGGTGGGATGAAAGGACACCGCACGGAGATCACACGGGAGGAGCTGCATTCATTGCTTTGCCCTGCCTTTGGCGTTGAACAGGTTCATTCGGAATATGGAATGACCGAACTATTGTCGCAGGCCTGGTCACAGGGCGATGGACATTTCAACACGCCCCCCTGGATGAAAGTCATGATCCGGGATACCTATGACCCGCTGAGTTATTTGGGTACAGGCGAAACCGGCGGAATAAACATCATCGACCTGGCCAACTACGACTCCTGCAGTTTCATTGCCACCCAGGACCTGGGACGCATGCTGGATGACGGTCTGTTTGAAGTCCTTGGCCGGTTTGAAACTTCTGATATCCGGGGTTGCAGCCTCCTGATATGATTTTTATTTTTACATGATTATTTCCTAATTTTGTACTGGTATTACACGTCGCGGGACCCATTTAAAACCATCTAAAATGAAAAAATGCATTTACTCCTGTAAATATCTGATTTTACTTCCGGTATTCACAGTCCTTGTAAGCACCCTGGAAGCACAATCCAATTTCAAACAGGTTTTAAAGGATACCTCAAATTACCCCTATTGGATCAGGATGATGCAGGATCCCGGTGCAAATTATTTTGAGACAGTGAGTGCATTTGAAAAATACTGGAAGAACAGGCCTGTGACGAAAGGCTGCGGTTGGAAAGTCTTTAAACGGTGGGAGTATGTCATGAGCAGCCGGGTGTCACCCGAAGGAGTTAAACCTGCTCCGGATGCTGTTTACAAGGAGTGGTACCGGTTCAACCGGTCAACCCGTTCCGCTACGGGTAGCTGGCTTTCACTCGGTCCGTCAACCATTCCCTTTCCCGGACCAGCCGGTTATCTTGGGCTGGGAAGATTGAATGTCATTGCCTTTCATCCTTCCGACCAAAACAAACTGTTTGCCGGTTCTCCTTCCGGGGGTTTCTGGCTGACAAATGACAATGGGTCAACGTGGAGTACAACGACAGATAACATACCAACCATTGGTGTTTCCGCCATCGTGGTTGATTTTTCGAACCCATTGACAATTCTCATGGGCAGCGGTGATCGTGATCATGGAGATGCCCCCGGGATGGGGGTCTTCAAAAGTTCCGACGGAGGGTTGACCTGGATCCAGTCAAACACCGGAATGGGAAATGTTACCGTATGTAAACTGATACAACATCCCGGGAATGCTCTGATCTTTTGCGCTGCCACAACCAATGGGATCTACAGATCAACAAACGGGGGAATTGTATGGACTCTTTCCACAGGAGGCTATTTTCAGGATATATGTTTCAAACCGGACAACCCGGACATCGTGTATGCTGAATCCTCTTCTGAATTTTACAGGTCCTCCAATAACGGACTGACGTTTACCCATATCACCTCCGGATTAACTTCCGGGCAGAGAGGTGCCATCGCCGTTACTCCGGCTGACCCTGATTATGTCTATTTCCTGCAATCCGATAATACCAGTGGCTTCAAAGGCGTCTATCGCTCCACGGATGGTGGGCTGAATTTTTTTATGCGTTCAACTTCACCCAATATCCTCGACTGGTCATGCGATGGTAGCGGAACGGGTGGCCAGGGATGGTATGACCTGGTGATCGTGGCCGATCCCGGTAATGCAGAAACAGTCTATGTCGGGGGTGTGGATGTCTGGAAATCTGCAAATGGTGGAACGTCCTGGACGATCAATTCCCACTGGTATGGGGGATGCAGCGTTCCGGCCGTGCACGCCGATTGCCACTTTCTCGGTTTTTCACCCGTGAACGGCCGCCTGTATGCCGGGAACGATGGGGGTATTTATTTTACGGCAAACGGAGGAACAAACTGGACTGACTGTACTGTTGGGATGACCATCGGCCAGATTTACAAGATTGGCCAGAGCCAGACCGACCCCGCCAAAACGATCAATGGTTTCCAGGACAATGGAACTTACACCAATACCTCTTCAGGATGGATTGCCACCGGTGGGGGCGATGGGATGGAATGCGCTGTTGATTACGAGAATGCAGCCTATACCTATCATACCATTTATTTCGGATCGATATACCGGAAATTTAACAATGCCAATGAGATGCAGATTGCCGGCGAAGGGGTTTTCGGTATCACCGAATCAGGGGGATGGGTTACCCCGTTCATTCTGAGCGAAACGGATCCGAAAAAAATGTTTGTGGGATATAAAAATGTATGGCGTTGCAGCGATGCTACTTTGAATACCCCCGTGTGGACCAAGATATCTTCAGGGGAAACTGCAGATTGCAGCGTTCTTGAACAATCTCCTGCAAATACTGAACTTGTGTATGTTGTACGCTGGGGAAATATGAAGCGTACAGAAAATGCAAATGCACCTTCACCGGCCTGGGTCTCTTGCACCCTCCCGGGAGGATTTACTCCGACCGACCTGGAGGCACATCCGACAGAACCGAATACAGTCTATGCCACGGCTGAATTTAAGGTTTACAAGTCAGTCGATAAAGGTGTTTCCTGGAATCTGGTCCCGGGTAACCTTCCCAATGTGCCGGTCAATACAATTGTTTATGATAAAAACACTTCGGAAGGATTATATATTGGAACACAGACAGGAGTACTATTCCGGAATTCCTCTTTACCCGACTGGGTGAATTTCAGCAATGGGTTCCCGGTCGTTGATGTGAGGGAACTTGAAATTTATTATAATGCGAATCCCGCGAACAACAGGATCATGGCAGCAACATTCGGCAGGGGACTCTGGAAATCTGATCTTTATTCGCCACCGGATTCCCCGCCGGTTTCAAATTTCTCGTTCACACCTCCCGTGCCTTGCCCGTTGCAAACTGTTCAGTTCACAGATCTTTCATTAAATGTTCCGACTTCGTGGCAGTGGTCCTTTATTCCCCCGACGGTCACCTTTGTTAATTCAACGAGTTCATCTTCCCGGAATCCCCAGGTCCAGTTTAACGAAAATGCAGCATATACAGCTACCCTTACTGCCACAAACGCCTATGGTTCTTCTTCTGCCGACACGGTAATTGCCTCGGGAGGCGAAAGTACTCCTGTAACCGAATCATTTGAATCCGGTACTTTCCCGGATGGATGGTCCATTAATAATCCTGATGCCGGAATTACATGGAATATTACTACGACAGGTGGAAGTCCTTCAGGTACCAAATCAGCGTATATTGATTTTTATAGTTATTCTGGCGCCAACGGCCAGGTTGATGAGATGATCCTGGCTCCGGTAAACTTGTCGGGTAGCCTGAATCCATGGTTGAAATTCAGGGTGGCATACCGGAGATGGGGTTCCGGATACAGCGATGGTTTAAAAATATTTACCTCTGCCGATTGCGGCGATACCTGGGCCGCCGAGCCGGTATACGATAAATCGGGAATCCTACTGGCTACCGGACCTGATATGACCGACCTGTTTGTACCATCCGGTCCTACCGATTGGAGATTGGACTCCGTTAACCTCCAACCCTACCAAAACACGTCACTGACCCTTAAATTCCAAGCAGTTAACGGCTGGGGAAATAACCTCTACATTGATGATGTCGTGGTAGCAGATGATCCTGTCCTGAATGTACAGAATGTGACCGTCGGAAACGGACAGGAGCCCTGTTATAATGCAACACAAACAATCCGTGTAGCTGGGAACGGTACCCAATTTGTGGTCCAGGACGGAGGAAGTGCAGAGTTTATTGCCGGAAATAATATTTTGTTTCTCGGGGGTGTCAGGGTAGCTTCAGGAGGGTATCTTCATGGATATCTGACCTCAACCAATGAATTTTGCGGGCAGTCGCTGCCTTCCATCGTTAGTTCCGTATTAGCAGATGGATATGACAAATCTGGTTCCGCGGATAACGGGTTTAAGATATTTCCGAACCCGAATAACGGCAACTTCACGCTGGTTTGGACCAATCCCGGTTTCAATGAGTCTTACACGATCGAAGTCATCGGGATGTATGGTGAATATAAAATGAAAGAATGGATTTCATCAGGGCCAACCCGTTCGTTCAACCTGCAAATGTTGCCTCCGGGTGTTTATCTGATCAGGGTGACCGGCAATTCCGGTACCGGCATCTTCAAAATGATCAGGCAATAATAACAGTGCAGCAGCGACGGATTACCAGCCTTACCGGGATCTTTCCCTACAACTACAACAGATCCGGCACCCTGTCCATAATTTCAGGCACATCGTTCCCCGGGGAATTTACCAGTTTTGATACCGGCCATGCTTCCATCATCTCCGGGGGAAAAGGTTTTAGCAACTCCACCAATGACGGATCAGGATCTGGTGCGATCCAGCGCTGTTCGTCCCTTCGCCACAATATGACAGGCATCCGGTCATGAATTTGTGCCATCAGCGCGTTGGGTGAGGTGGTAATGATCGTGAAAGAATGGATGATCCCGCCTTCACCGGAAATCCATTTGTCCCACAAACCGGCAAAACAGAAAGCATCGCCGTTTTTCATGCCGATGTGATACGGTGTTGGGACATGACATGTCATGTCCTTATTAGTACGGACATGACACGTCATGTCCGTACTATTTCGTTTCCATTCATAAAAACCAGTGGCGGGAACAAGGCAACGACGATTACGGAAAGCGTTTTTAAAGGAAGGTTTTTCTGTAATAGTCTCGGCACGGGCATTGATGAGCTTGTTGCCGATCGAGATATCTTTTGACCAGGAAGGGATAAGCCCCCAGCGAAAAAACTTCAATGTGTCCGGGGCATCATTGGCGATCACGGCAAGGTTTTGAGAAGGAGCACAGTTGTATCGGGCCTTGTAAATGGCCGTACGAACCCTGATCCCGAACCGTTCAAGGATGAGAGCATCTTCAAAAGCAAAGGAAAAACGTCCGCACATATATCATTATGATTAAATTGTAAAGGTAATACGAATTTTCTTAATCTATAAACATTCCAGATATGTTGGAAAAACTGATAATTAATTTACCTTTGGCATTTAAAAACCAATATGATTAAAATGATTATAAACTAATCAGAACAAATGAAACATCTCAATCTTACCATTAGTGGCAAAGTGCAACGGGTCGGGTTTCGGTTTTCAGCCATGGAAGCAGCTTACAGGTATTCAATCCATGGTTTGGTGATGAATTCCGGGAGCAGCGATGTTTTCATTGAAGCAGAAGGAACTGTCGAAAACCTTGATCTGTTCATTGCCTGGTGCCGGAAAGGTCCGCTGGGGGCTCATGTTGATAAAGTAGTTGTTGAGGAAGCTCCGTTGAAAGAATTTACAACCTTTGAGATACTCAGCAGAACCTGATAACGCAAGAAATTCGGGACAGCAGAGTCAATTGCATAAGAATCAGCCAGTTCCCGCGACTACGATGACAATTTCCCCCTTTATTATTTTATGATCAAAATAGGTGATCAGTTCCTTTAGAGATCCACGTACATTCTCTTCAAATATCTTGGTAAGTTCGCGTGAAACACAAGCGTGACGCTCCTCCCCGAAATATTCTGTAAATTGGTTAAGCGCCTTGACCAGGCGGTGAGGCGATTCATAAAAGATCATAGTTTTTGCTTCGGTGGACAGGGCAGTAAGTCGGGTGTGACGTCCTTTTTTATGGGGCAGGAATCCCTCGAAGACAAAATGATCAGACGCAATTCCTGAATTAACAAGTGCAGGGACGAAAGCTGTTGGACCAGGCAGGCACTCTACCCGTAATCCAGCCTCTATACATGAACGGACCAACAGGTAACCGGGGTCGGAAATGGCTGGAGTGCCGGCATCGCTCACCAACGCGCAGGTAGCGCCACCATTCAAACGTCCGATAATGTTTTCGATGGTCTTGTGTTCATTGAAAAGGTGATGGGGCATTAATTTTTTTTCAATTCCATAATGTTTGAGAAGATTTCCTGAAGTGCGGGTATCTTCTGCCAGGATGAAATCAACCTCCCCTAAAATTCGCAGTGCACGCAGGGTAATGTCCTCAAGGTTCCCGATCGGCGTAGGTACAATATATAATTGTGTAGCAGTCCTCATCGGTTACACTTCGCTTAGGTGTTCATCACAAGTTTGAAACCGACGCCATGAACATTAAGCAATTCCACCCGTGGATCATCTTTCAGGTATTTACGTAACTTGACAATATATACATCCATGCTTCGCGCATTGAAGTAGCTGTCGGCATTCCAGATTTCCTTCAGGGCGGTGTGCCGGTCGAGAACATCGTTTGCATGGGTACATAACAACTTCAGCAATCCTGCTTCTTTCGAGGTCAGTTTCTGTTCCTTTTCCCTGCTGATGAGCGTTTGGCGGTTATAATCAAATTCATAACTACCGATGTTATAAATGCTGTCGGTACCCTGTGACCGAAGGTTCTCATCTGTCCGGCGGAGAATTGCCTGCATCCTGAACAACAATTCTTCCATGCTGAACGGCTTGGTAATATAATCATCGGCTCCGATCTCAAAACCTTTTAACTTATCTTCCTGAAGTGATTTGGCAGTAAGGAAAAGGATCGGGATCTTTTTGTTGACTGTCCTGATCTCCATGGCGGCGGCAAAACCGTCTTTTACAGGCATCATGATGTCGAGGATGCAAAAATCAAACTCTTTCCGGGAAAAGGCTTCGGTCGCTTCCTGCCCATTGATACACAAGGTTGTTATATAACCTTTTGCATCCAGGTAATTTTTCAGGATATTTCCCAGGTTACGGTCATCTTCGGCCAGCAGTAATCGGGTTTGATTTTTATCCATCGTTTTTTTTTCTAATTATCGGGCAAGATACGATTTTATTCTTTGATCACAAAAGGCAGGAATACCCTGAATTTACTACCCTTGTTCGATTCGCTTTCCAGGCTTATCTTTCCATGGTGTTCCTCCACAATGGCTTTTACATAGTTCAGTCCTAATCCGAACCCGCGCACTTCATGGATATTTCCGGTCGGTACACGGTAAAGTTTGTCGAAGATCTTCTTTTGCTCGGCCTTGCTGATGCCAATCCCATTATCCTCGATGGTCATGACGATGCCGTTGCCGGCATTCTCGGTAATTATATAGATCAATGGCCTCTTTGGCGAATATTTATTGGCATTGTCAAGCAGGTTGTACACCAGGTTGGTTACATGCACCTTGTCGCCTTCAATTTGCGATTTGGTCGCTTTTAATCTGCGCTTGATCTCGCCATCCTTTATCTCTACCTGGATCCTCAGATTCTTGATCACATCGGTGATGATCTCATGCAGGTCGATGATCTCTTTATTCATCTTCAACTGTCCTTTGTCGATCACGGCCGTTTGAAGGATCTTTTCCGCCATCCCGGCCAGCCTTTTATTTTCTTCCTGTATCATGGAAAGGTAGCTGTCGAGAAATTCGCCCGACCCGCGGAGATCCGTATCACTCAATGCTTCACAGGCCAGTGAAATCGTAGAAATAGGCGTCTTGAATTCATGTGTCATGTTGTTGATGAAATCATTCTTCATTTCCGAAAGCCTCTTCTGCCGGAAGATGGTGGTAATGGTGTAGGTGAAAGAGTAAACGATGACGATGATGAGGATGATGGAGATCAGCAGCATGCCCCAGAGTTCGGTGAGAAGAAACTGTTTTTCACGGGGGAAATAAATAAGAAGGTATTCAGGACTGGTATAAATATCAGCCTGAAAAAGGATAAAGGCATTCCCTTTTTCAATAAGATCCTTGCGGAAGTTTGGAGATCGTTCCATTAAAAACTCCTGCAGTTCAGGTTTATAAATACAAAATTCGTAACGGGTGTCGACTCCGCGGATGTTGAGTTGTAACCTGATCAGCGAGTCCAGCTCTTTAATGGTCAATACACTGTCGTAAGGCAGGTGCCGGTTGAAATGAAGCATAGGTTCATACTGGTTGATGCGTAAGGCCTTGTTTCGTTCCATCCGCTCCACCTTTTGCACTACATTGACCATGGCTTCATTAACGCTTCGGCGGAAATTTGCCTCTTTTATAGCCGAAGCGCTCTGGATCCAGTAGATCTGGATGCCCATGAGTCCGATAAGGGCAACGGTCATAGCAATGATTGTGAAGATGATGATTCGACGGTTCATTGATGCAAAGGTATCGAAAAAGGGAGCTTATTGTTTTAACAATTTTTAACGTAAATTAATATTCATTAACAGTTACAGACCGGTGAAAGTACTAATTTTGCAACTGAAGATTAATTAGAATTTTTTTTGGCAGTTGGTAACGGCAGATAACAAATGCCACGCAAATAGTCAGACCTTGTTTTATTGATTTTAAAAGTGTGTTCCCGGCAAGTGAACACACTTTTTTTTATATAAAGAGATAATCATGAAACAGTTAACAGTAGATATCCGAAATCTTAAATCCTTTATTGGTGATCAGGAATGGCCAGCTATACAGGAAGAGATGAATATCTGTCATCGCGGACTTACCAGCCGTAATGGTAAAGGAAATGACTACCTCGGATGGATTGATTTACCTGTAAACCTTGAAGAATCGCTGATGAACCGCATCGTGGCCGATGCCCAAAGGATCAGGGAAATGGCCGAAATTTTCGTAGTGATCGGGATTGGAGGTTCCTATCTGGGTTCAAAAGCGATCATAGAAGCACTTGGCAATCCATTTGAAGTCCTTCAGATGGGATCCGGTTATCCATATATCGTTTTTGCCGGTGAAAACCTGAGCGAGTCTTATCATGCCGGCTTGCTGAAAATGCTTGATAAAAAGGAATATGCCGTTGCCGTGATCTCCAAATCAGGGACAACGACCGAACCTGCCATCGCGTTCAGACTGATCAGGCAGCATATTGAGAAAAAATATGGAAAAAACGGAGCAAGAAACCGGATTTTAGCTATTACCGATGCCTCGCGTGGTGCTTTAAAAAACCTGGCTGATGCTGAAGGTTATACAAGTTATGTAATACCTGGTGATGTTGGTGGCCGTTATTCAGTGCTTACTCCGGTAGGATTGATACCCATTGCTGTAGCCGGATTCGACATCCGCGCGATGGTCAATGGCGCCTGTGTTATGCGTGAAGTGGCCCTGAAATCATGCGCTTTTGACGAAAATCCATGTGCCTTGTATGCCGCGGCACGAAACCTCCTTCTTCGCAGGGGTAAGTTTGTGGAGATCCTCGTGGCTTATGAGCCAAACCTGCTTTATTTGATCGAATGGTGGAAGCAGCTTTACGGCGAAAGTGAAGGGAAAGAGAACAAAGGCATCTTCCCGGCCGGTGCGACGTTCACAAGCGATCTGCATTCGATGGGCCAGTATATTCAGGATGGAATGCGTACGCTTTTTGAAACAGTGATCTCGGTTGGAGAGCCGGAAACCCGGTTGGTTGTCCCCAATGACCCTGAAGATCTTGACGGGTTGAATTTTCTATCCGGGAAACGGTTATCTGAAGTAAACCGTCAGGCAGAGCTTGGAACGATGTTGGCTCATGTTGACGGCGGTGTTCCGAATATCAGGATCGCCGTTCCGGCCTTCAACGAAAATTATCTCGGTCAGATGGTATACTTCTTTGAATTTGCCTGCGCCCTGAGTGGTTACCTTCTTGATGTTAACCCCTTCGACCAGCCTGGTGTTGAAGCCTATAAGAAGAACATGTTTGCCCTCCTTGGCAAACCAGGTTTTGAAAAAGAAACGGCAGAAATTCAGAAACGACTGAAATAAACCCACGTACTTCGTACTATGTTCTACGTATTACCCTGTACGTATTACGTAAAACGACATTCTCAATCACTTCTGGAAAATACCTGTACTCGAGCTGATGTACCTTCTCTGCCAGCATTTCCGATGTCTCTCCGATATTTACAGGGCATTTTGCCTGGAATATAATTCCGCCTTCATCATAATTTTCATCCACATAATGAATGGTGATACCTGATTCGGAATCGCCTGATGCGATAACTGCTTCATGAACCTTCATTCCATACATACCTTTACCTCCATACTTAGGGAGCAGGGCCGGGTGGATGTTGACGATACTGCCGGGATACAACTCAAGAAGGTTCTTCGGTATGAGCCACAAAAAACCGGCCAATATGAGGTAGTCGATTCGTTGTGATATCAATAGGTCAGGGATCTCGCGTGTTTCGTAAAAAGTTGTCCGGTTAAAGATCCTTGTTGGCACTCCGAGTTTTTTTGCACGGATCAGTACATAGGCATCAGGGTTGTTGCATAACAGGTGCGTTACTGCAATGGATGGATGTCCTCTGAAATATTCAATGATCCGTTGGGCATTGGTACCATTCCCGGAAGCAAAAACAGCAAGTCGTGGCATACAGAGATCGTTGGAATTGCACAAAAGTACAAAACCATGCCGACAACTTGTCAACCCTAACCAATGTCTTAAGCGCCATGAAATCAATGCTGTGAATTTTTGAATTGTTAAAAATTCTTAAATTATGTTGGAAGGATGGAAGAATATTCTTTTCTTTGCAGTCGTTTAACCAAAAAATATTTAACATGTCTGACATTGCAGCAAAAGTAAAAGCTATCATTGTTGATAAGCTTGGCGTTGATGAAAGTGAAGTAACAATTGAAGCTAGTTTCACCAATGACCTTGGTGCTGATTCCCTTGACACGGTAGAACTGATCATGGAATTCGAAAAGGAATTCGATATTGCCATCCCGGATGATCAGGCCGAAAAGATCAGCACGGTTGGAGAAGCTATTGCCTACATCGAGAACAATACCAAATAAAGTGGCCAATACCGGCAAACACTTATTGGATGTTATTCCCGGATCAATTTTAATGAAATTTAACCCCGCACCCAGCGGGGTTATACATTAACGAATGAACCTAAAATTGCAGAACGTGGAATTAAGGCGAGTTGTAGTAACTGGTCTTGGAGCACTTACACCAATTGGAAATTCCGTTGAAGAATTCTGGAATAACCTGATTGCTGGTAAAAGTGGTGCAGGGCCTATCACCCGTTACGATGTTTCCAAATTCAAAACCAAATTTGCCTGCGAATTGAAAGACTTCAATGCAGATAATTTCTTCGACCGTAAAGATGTCAGGAAATTTGACCGCTGTTCGCAATATGGAATTGTTTGTGCCGATCAGGCGGTGACAGATGCTGGTTTTGATATGAAAACCCTTGACCTTGACAGGGTGGGGGTTATATGGGCATCGGGGATCGGCGGACTTGAAACATTCGCTACTGAAGTGATCGCATTTGCCCTCGGTGACGGGACTCCACGATTCAACCCGTTTTTCATCCCCAAAATGATCTCCGACATTACAGCAGGTCATATTTCGATGAAGTATGGTTTCCATGGTCCCAATTTTGCAACGGTCTCGGCATGTGCCTCTTCTGCCAATGCGCTGGTGGATGCCTTCAACTATATACGCCTTGGAAAAGCAGAAGTCTTCGTTGCAGGCGGATCCGAAGCTGCTATCACGACGGTTGGAGTTGGCGGGTTCAATGCCATGCATGCCCTTTCGGTCAGGAACGATGATCCCGCAACAGCATCCCGGCCTTTTGATAAGGATCGTGATGGATTCGTAATGGGCGAAGGCGCCGGTGCGATGATTTTTGAAGAACTCACGCATGCACTGGCACGTGGTGCAACAATATATGGGGAGATCGTCGGAGGTGGATTATCCGCAGATGCCTACCATATCACGGCTCCGCATCCGGAAGGGTTGGGCGCCATTTTATCGATGCGTACGGCACTGGCCGATGCCGGAATTCCAAATGAGGCCATTGACCACATCAATACCCACGGTACATCAACACCTGCCGGCGATATTGCCGAACCCAAAGCGATCATAAGTTTGTTCGGAGAACATGCCTTTAAAGTAAATATCAACTCAACCAAATCGATGACCGGCCACCTGCTGGGTGCAGCCGGTGCGATTGAATCGATTGCAACACTCCTGGCTGTTAAGAATGACATCATTCCGCCAACGATCAACCATTTCACCGATGATCCTGAGATCGCTCCACTGAATTTTACCTTCAATAAAGCCCAGCATCGGGTGGTGAATTACGCTCTGAGCAACACCTTTGGTTTTGGCGGCCACAATGCCACCGTTATCTTCACAAAATTTAACGGATAATCTGCTTTGAGGTTTAAACCGTATCGACCGGTTGGCACTGAGTTTTCATCCGATAAACAACTAAAACAGGCAATTAAAAGTATTCTGGGTTATAAACCACGCAATATATATTTATATCATCTTGCTTTTCTTCATAAATCGGCCACCCAGGAAACCAATACAGGGATCAGGATAAACAACGAACGTCTCGAATTTCTTGGTGACGCCGTTCTCGACGCGGTTGCTGCCGATTACCTTTTTAAAACATTTCCAACCAGGGATGAAGGCTTTCTGACCGAGATGCGTTCGAAAATCGTCAGCCGGGCCATGCTGAATAAACTTGCTCAGAAAATGGGAATCGACCAGTTTATTCATATTGACAGTTCAACGGCCGGAACATTCAGATCATGTAAGGGCGATGCCTTTGAAGCCCTCATCGGGGCCATGTATCTTGATAAAGGGTATGATTTTACACGAAAGATCATCTTTGACCGCATCATTGGCCGGTACTTCGATATAGATGACCTGGTTAATCAGGAGGTGAATTTTAAAAGCAAAATAATCGAATGGAGCCAGCACGAAAAGAAACAGGTTCAGTTCCTCGTACTTGATGAAGTCGGTTCAGGATATAAAAAGCAGTATATCGTTGAAATTGTCGTCGACGGGGAAGCCCTTGCCCGCGGTCAGGATTATTCCATCAAAGGGGCGGAACAGAATGCCGCCGAAAAATCATGGAAAAAAATAAATGGCGAAACTATTGACCTTTGACCCGGGAATGGCTATCTTTGTTTTGAACTTACAAAGAAACCTGTCATGGCCAAAAAAGTTTTTCTTGAAACCCGGCCGGAATCAATCCTTTTCACTCTTTTTGGTATCTCATGCCACTTAAAGGATTACAGGTTATCCTATCTCTTCAATAAAAAACTGGAACTGGAATTTGTAAAAATGGAGGACTTTAACGGTTACTCCTTTTATTTCTGTCGCGACGAGGATTGTTTCAATTCCTATTATTTATTAGGGAACCGTGGTGAAGAAGCAATTCTTTTGCCGGTTCTCAAACAAACCGATTTTCTCCTTTTAGTTGAAGGGCCCGTTAAAAAAATACAGAAAGAAAGGCTTTTGGAAAAAATCAAGAGTATCCAGAACGTACTGACTGCATTTGAAGTACGCTTTGAGACCATTAAAAATTATGAAACACTGCTAACCGATCTTGAACTCCATCTGATGAAAATCCTGAAGGAGGCAAAAATCAAATATTCACCATAAATATAAGGAGGTATCAACATGTTCGAGGATTTAAAAAAAACCATAGACAAAGGCCTGGACATCGCATTTATGAATGCAGAAAAACTTGCCCAGTCGGCAAAGGATCTGGCCAAAGAAAACAAACTGTCCAAAGAGGAAGCTAAAAAGCTTTACGATTACCTGGTTAAGAAATCTGAAGAAACAAAAAAGACTTTAGAGGAAGACTTGCAGGTATTGGTCAAAAACACGATGAAAAAGATGAACATCCCCTCAAAGGATGATCTCAGCAAACTGGAAGACCGGATTAAAAAACTGGAGTTGGGTAAAAAATCGCCTGTTAAAAGAAAACCAGCGCCAACTCCTGTTAAGAAGCTGAAAGTCAAAGTAAAAAAATAACCCGGAAATAATCACAGGAACGTGAGACTAACAAGGATTGGATTGGCTGTCCATGAACTGGGGCGTGCGCGTGAGATCATTGGTATTGTTGTCAAATACGGCCTGAGCGAATGGGTTACCAGCTCCGGCCTGGGCAAATTTCTTGTCTCGAAGAAGCGATTGGCCCGGATTGAACGGTATAACCAGTGGGAACGCATCCGGATGGCGGTGGAGGAATTGGGCCCTACTTTTATAAAATTCGGCCAAATACTGGCCGACCGCCCGGATATCGTCCCGGAAGGATTGAGAGAACAACTGAAAAAACTGCAGGACGAGGCTCAACCCATGCCCGATGATCTGGCCATCAAAGAAATTGAAACGGAGTTGGGAAGGCCGGTTGGGGAAATTTTTCGTGAATTTAATACCGCCCGCCTTGCCTCTGCTTCCATGGCACAAACTTACCGCGCCGTATTGCTCAACGGGGAAGAGGTATGTGTGAAAATTCAACGCCCGGGGATCGATAATAAAATTGAACTCGATCTGAATCTGATGAACTTCTTTGCAGGTCGAATGCAACGGAACAATGCCGAAATGGAGGCGATTAACCTTACCGGAGTGGTAAAAGAATTCGGGAAAACGATTAAAAAAGAACTCGATTTCCATCACGAAGCTGCAAACGTCATCAGGTTCAGCTATTGCTTTAAAGACGATCCCGATATCAAGGTCCCCAAAGTTTATACACAATACACCACTCGCAGGATCCTGATCGAAGAGCTGATCTGGGGAACGAAAGTAAGCGACCTGGAGAATCTGCTGAAATCAGGCAATGATCCCAAAGTTGTTGCCCGCAAAGCCATGAGACTCGTATTTGACCAGATCTTTACCCATGGATTTTTTCATGCCGACCCGCATCCCGGTAACATCTTTGTCATGGATGGCGAAGTCATCTCGTTTATCGACTTTGGAATGATGGGTTCACTGCGACCTGAACACCTGCAGTTCCTGGGTAAATACGTGATCGGATATCTTGACCGTGACCCGCATGTCATGACCGAAGCCTTGTTAATGGTGTCGGGGAAGCGTAATTTTGGACGGTTCAAGGAACTTGAATTTCAGATTGGCGACATGCTGGCCCACTATAAGTACCTTAGCATCGAAGAGATGGATTTTGGCAAAGTGATGAATGAATCGGTGGATATTCTGGTTCATTACGGACTGCGGATCCCTGCCGGTATCTACTTGTTGGTCAAATCACTCATGGCCATTGAACGTGTGGCAGTCGTGCTTTACCCCGGGATCGATTTTGCCCAGGAAATGCAGCCTTATGCCATTGAGCTGATGGCAAAGCAGTATGACCTTAAAAGGATTGCAAAAGAGATTATAGATTCCCTGATAGAATATTATAAACTGGTGAAAGAATTACCTTCCGACCTGAATGAAATAATAAGTAAGGTCAAGGAAGGAAAATTTAAAACCCAGGTTGAAGTCAAGGGACTGGACCCCCTTGCCGAACACGTCGACGTGGCAAGCACACGCGTTTCAATTGCCATTGTGGTTGCCGCCCTCATCATTGGGGCCTCCATCATTTCTCAGTGGGAACAAACACGCTGGATCGGCGCAATCGTGTTCTGTATAGCCGGCTTATTCGGATTCTGGCTACTCGTGAAATTGTTCAGGAGAAATAAATTTTGAATGGGGTAAACCTTGTGGGGACGCACCATGGTGCGTCCCTACAATATAACCGGGTCAAATTGCCGCGGTAAATTGTCGCAGGAACCTCACATCATTTTCAAAAAACAACCGCAGATCCCTGATCTGGTACTTTAACATGGTAATCCGCTCTATTCCCATACCGAAAGCAAAACCGGTGTATGTCTGACTGTCAATGCCACAATTTTCCAGGGTGTTAGGATCAACCATCCCGCAGCCGAGAATTTCAACCCAACCGGTGTATTTGCAGATATTGCAACCTATACCGCCGCAAATATTGCAGCTTACGTCCATTTCCCCCGAAGGTTCTGTAAATGGAAAATAAGATGGCCGGAGCCGGATCTGCGTGTTTTCTCCGAAAACCTCTTTGGCAAAGTACATCAGCGTCTGCTTCAGATCGGCAAAGGAGACTTTTTTGTTGATATACAGCCCTTCGACCTGATGAAAGATACAATGAGCCCGTGCTGAAATTACTTCGTTCCGGAAAACACGTCCCGGAAATATCATACGGATCGGAGGCCTGGTTGTCTCCATCGTCCGGATCTGAACCGAAGAAGTGTGAGTGCGTAACAGAATATCAGGATTTGTCGCGATGAAAAATGTGTCCTGCATATCCCTGGCCGGGTGATCAGCCGGGAAATTGAGGGCCGAAAAATTGTGCCAGTCATCTTCGATCTCGGGCCCATCGGCTACCGTGAAACCAATCCGGCCAAAAATCTCTATGATCTGGTTCCTTACAATTGACAAAGGGTGCCGTGACCCGGGTTGAAAGCTGTCGGAGGGCCGGGTAAGATCTGGGGTCTCGGAAAACGCAGCTTTATCGGGATTAATGGCTGATTTTAACGTATCGATCTTCTGATGTGCCTTGTTTTTCAGGTCATTAAGCAGTTGCCCGACTTCACGCTTCATTCCGGCAGGTACCTCCTTGAAATCTTCGAACAGAACGGATACCTGTCCTTTTTTGCTGAGATATTTCAGACGAAGCTGCTCAACCTCCTCCAAACTGACCGCTTTCAACGCATCAATCTCTTCAGTCAGCCTGTTTATCCGCTCAATCATATCCTTTTTATTTAACGTCCCACGTCCCACGTCCCACGTCCCACGCCCCACGTCCTATTCCAAAATTTTAATGGTCATCTTTACATCCTTTACCGGCCGGTCCGATGCACCTTTTTCAACGGCAGCGATTTTATCGATGACCGTCAGGCCTTCGGTAATTTCTCCGAACACCGTATATTCGTTATCAAGGAAATGTGTTCCGTTCTCAGGGTGTACGATATAGAACTGGGATCCCGAAGAAGCTTTCTTTGGATTTGACGGGCCACCTGTTCTTGCAGCTGCAAGGGCACCTCTTTTATGTTTTATCTGCGGATTGATCTCGGCAGGTATGGTATAACCCGGGCCACCCATCCCCAATGCCTGGCCTGGCTTGGCATTTTTTGAATCGGGATCGCCCCCCTGGATCATAAATCCACTGATAACACGATGAAAGATCGTACCGTCATAAAAACCGGATTTGACCAATTTTACAAAGTTGTCGCGGTGAAGCGGTGTTTCGTTATACAGGATACCTGTCATGTCACCATAATCGGTGTGAATTAAAAATTTTACCACTTTCTTGTCGGTTTTAGTTTGAGACATTGTTGAAACATTGAACATAAATACAATTGCCAGAAAGGCGAAGATGCTACTTTTCATAGTTTTAGGATTTTTGAAGGGCAAAAATACAAAAAAATTATTTAGTCTTCTCCTGGTAACATCGCCGGCATAGCGGTTCATACGAATCCATCTCCCCCAGCATCACAAGCTGGTCATTTTTAACCATCCGGTGGGTATATTGCGCCAGGTCACCGCATTGCATGCAAACAGCATGTACCTTGGTCACGTCTTCGGCGATGGAGATCAGGTCGGGCATCGGACCGAACGGCTTGCCGAGGTAATCCATGTCGAGACCGGCCACGATCACCCTGATCCCACTGTTGGCAAGCTGGTTGCATACTGCCGGCAACTCTGCGTCAAAAAACTGGGCTTCGTCAATGCCAACCACATTCACATCATTGGTGAGAAGAAGGATCTGTGAAGCTGATTGCACCGGAGTTGACAGAATGGCATTCTCATCATGCGAAACGACATTGATCTCGTCATATCGTTTGTCAATTTCAGGTTTATAGATCTCTACCTTCTGACGGGCGATCCTGGCCCTTTTCAACCGGCGGATCAACTCCTCGGTCTTTCCCGAAAACATGGAGCCACATATCACCTCGATCCACCCCAGGCGATTTACAGGATTATTTTTTTCGATCTGCATTCAGGAGGATAAAATTTTGTATTTTTATAGCTGGATTTGTCACAAAAGTAAGCATTTCCTGCTACCGGGAAAAAATTATAACATGAATACCGAGATCATCAAAGATGAGAATAAATGGCTGCTTGAGGCGATCAATGAACAATATGAAGCCATCCACCACTATGGTGAAAAAATTCCTCAGATTGAATTTGATATCCTGATGGAGAATGTGCGAAAGTTTTATGAGAATATGCGCATTTTGCAACGGTTGAATGACCCTGTTCTGTATCCGGAGAAAAAAATAAAAACCCGCGATAACATACAAAACAAAGCCGATTCCACTTCTGAATCCCACGGGATCAAAAAATCTCCGCCTCCCGTACCGGTACAATTCGTGAAATCACCTGCCCCTTCCGTTCCGGCATCTGTACGACATGAAACCACTCCTGTTTCAAAAAAAACTTCCAGACATCAGGAAATAGATCTCTTTGCATCAGAAGAAACGGCCTTCAGCGGAAAACTTAAAGAGGCCCGTGAGAGGTCTCTTGGCCCGAAAATCATGCCGGAACAGATCGAAAACCTTAAAGCAGCTATCAATATCAACGAAAAATTCATGTTCATTAATGAACTGTTCGATGGTAATCTGCGCGAATACAATGAGACGATTGAAACCCTGAATGGTTTTAAAACCTTTGATCAGGCTGCCGACTTTCTGCACCTGATGCGCAAAAAAAATTTCTGGAATACCGGTTCAACTGCATTTAAAAAGCTCAAAGAACTGATTGAACGACGGTTTTAAATACTTCAGAATCCCCGGCATGAAAAAAATCCTTACAATAACGGGAATAATTTTCGCCGCCATCCTGTTGTTGCTCATTCTCATTCCCTTCATTTTCCGGGACAGGATCAAACAGGAAGTGAAAAACCTGGCAAACCGCACCCTCAAAAGCGAGTTGAATTTCACGGACATGGAACTCTCTTTTTTCAACCATTTCCCGAACCTCAGTCTCACCCTCACCGGATTTTCCCTTCAATCTGCTGCCCCATTTGAAGGGGATACGCTCATCAGTGCAAAGGAGATCGCCCTTGGAGTGAACGTGAAGAGCCTGTTTGGCAAGACTATCCGGATCACGCGGAAAAGAATGACTTGATGATCAAAGATATCCCGATGCAATTTCATGGTAAATTTAACTTTGAAAAGGATGGTTACCAGGTCAGTCTGAACTTTTTATCGATCCTGGAAAAAGAATTTCTAAGTGCCAGATTCAGGATCAGGCAATCGGAGTCATTGTGGATTTTCGCCAGGGTCAATGCCAGCCTGGATCTGGCAAAATGGTCAAAAGCGCTGGATATGAAAACTGCCGAAGTGAAGGGAATCTATGATTTAAACCTGGCAGCCGAAGGTTCATACATCACTCGGCCTGTCACAAAAGGCATCCGGAACGTGAAAGATACGATCATTGTAAGTGTCCCGAAATTTGACCTGATGACAAAACTGACCGATGGATATATTAAATATGTGAACCTTCCTCATCCGGTTGAAAACGTAAACTTTCTGCTGAATGCATCCTGCCCCGGCAACCAGTATAAAAACATTAGTATTCAACTGGAGAAGCTTCAGGCTGCTTTTTTGAAAAATAAAGTAAATGGCTTTTTCAGGCTGAATGGGATTGAAGATGCTCCTGTTGAGGCCCACATAACCGCCTCCTGCAACCTCGCTGAACTGAAACAGGTCATTCCCATCGACAGCATTACCCTTGCCGGTATCCTTTCCATGGATTTGAAAATGAAAGGCAATTATGTCCCGGAGAAGAAAATGTTCCCGGTTACGACTGCACTCATCAGCTTGTCTGACGGCCTGGTCAAAACAAATTTTTATCCCGCACCGCTGGAGAAGATAGAAATATTGGCTGAAGTCACCAACCACACCGGGACCATGAAGGATTTGAAAGTCAATCTGCGGCCATTGACATTCGAGTTCGAAGGAAAACCGTTTACGGTCTCCGCTTCGCTCGAAAATTTTGAAGATCTTCGTTACGAGGTACATTCGCAGGGAGCGATTGACCTGGGTAAGGTTTACAAAGTCTTTTCACAAAAAGGACTGACCCTGGAAGGATTTATTGAAACGGACCTGTCACTGAAAGGAATGCAAAGCGATGCAGTTTCAGGAAGGTATGACAGGCTAAAGAACAGAGGAACGATGAAATTGCGTGACATCGCAATGACATCCGAAAATTTTCCAAAGCCTTTTATAATCAAAACAGGTGATTTCAGATTTGATCAGGACAATATCCGGTTTGATAATTTCCTGGCAAATTATGGCGCCTCGGATTTCAGATTGAAGGGTTCATTACAGAACACCATCGCTTATGTCCTTTCAAAGGGAGAAACGTTGAAGGGTGAATTCCATTTGAGATCAGATTTTATTAATGTCGATGAATTCATGGCATTTGCACCTTCAGAAGGGACCGGTTCAGAGATTGCATCCTCCGAAGCAGGAGTGGTCATTATCCCTCGTGACCTGGACATCGATTTCAGTGCTGCCGTGAAGAAAACATCCTTCCGGGGCCTTGAGATCAAAGACATGAAAGGAGCGATCGATCTGAAGGAAGGAATTCTGGTCCTTAAGGAAACCATATTCAATCTGATTGGTTGCAAGGTCAACATGAATGCCACTTATGGCAGCGTAACACCGGTCAAGGGTTTCTTTGACTTCCAGATAAAAGCCGAGGATTTTGACATCAAACAGGCCTATAACGAAGTAGCCATGATCCGCGAATTGGCGCCATCGGCGGGAAAAGCAGAAGGCATTGTTTCACTGGATTACAACGTGAAAGGGATGCTCAACGCAGAGATGTTTCCCGTACTTCCTTCCCTCGAAGGTGGTGGGGTCTTCTCGATCAAAAAGGTGAAAGTTTATGGGCTTAAACTATTTAACGACATCAGCAAAGGAACCCAGAAAGAGGGGATTCGCGATCCTGACTTGTCAAAGGTAGATATTGAATCCACGATCAAAAACAACACGGTAACTCTGGAACAGTTCAAATTCAAGGTAAAGGGGATCCGTTTTAGAATTTCAGGAACCTCCACGTTTGACAACAAGTTGAATTTAAAAATCAGGCTCGGCCTGGGGCCGCTTGGGATCATTGGCATCCCGATGAAGATTACCGGAACCATGGATGATCTGAGGATCAGATATGGCCGCGGAAAGGATCAGGATGAACTGACAGAATCCGATTATACGGATGAACTTCCAAAAGAGATGCTCGAACGGATCAAAAATGCCAAAGAAGACGACACCGGGGAAGAACCGGAACCCTCCAAATGATCATTCCTGAGGTATCGTTTATTTTTCATGTTAATGAAACATCGATTTGTTCAAGGATCCCAAGGACATCGTCTGTTGATTTCGCGGTAACTAGTTTCATTCGCCATTCCTTGAAATTTTGAATTCCCTTGAAATAGCCGCTGTAAAGTTTACGGATCTCAAATAAAGTAGCGCGTTCACCTTTGTAAGCTATCGAATTTTTCAGGTGCTCGCGAACAGTGTCAGTTCTTTCAGCGATGGTGGGCGGGGGATGTATCATGTGTTCCGACATCCAGGATTTAATTTCGCCGAAAATCCATGGATTACCTGTGGCGGCGCGACCGATCAGTATACCATCAACGCCATACCGGTTCTTCATCTCTTCGGCTTTCGGCCCGGAATCAATGTCGCCATTACCGAAAACCGGGATCTTCATGAAGGGATTTTTTTTTACCTCGCCGATCAATGTCCAATCGGCTTTGCCACCATAAAGCTGCGCCCTGGTGCGCGCGTGTATGGCAATGGCACTGATGCCTGCATCCTGTAACCGCCCGGCGATTTCAACAATGTCTTTGTGCTCCTCGTCCCATCCCAGGCGGGTTTTCACAGTTACCGGAAGCCTGGTTGATTGAACCACGGCTTTGGTCATCCGGATCATTTTCGGAATGTCCTGCAGTAATGCGGCCCCCCCGCCTTTCATCACAATTTTTCGTACCGGGCAACCGAAGTTCAGGTCGATAAAATCTGGGCCGGCCGCCTCTGCTACCTCGGCTGCTTTCATCATCGATTGCACATTGTCTCCGAAAATCTGGATCCCAACAGGCCGTTCTGCAGGATCAAATCGCATCTTGTTGTTGCTTTTTTCGGCATCCCTGATCAACCCTTCGGCAGCAATGAATTCGGTGACAAGCACATCGGCGCCATGGCGTTTGCAGATGACACGGAACGGAGAATCGGTAATATCCTCCATGGGTGCAAGAATTAACGGGAAGTCACCAACTTCAATATTTCCGATCTTTACCAAAATGTGGTAATTTTGTAGCAAAAATAGCCATAATCCTTGGACCTTTATAAACAACCCTTACTGTTTAACCTGACGCCTTTTTCAAGGCTTTTGTTTTCAATTTTACTGGTGATCTCCTGCTTTGCTTTGACGTTTTTAACCGGGGTGGTGATGGCAGGCCCGCTGTTTGGAATCGGTATGAATGATATCATTACCGCGATGTCTGATTTCACCAATGTCAAAACAGTACGGCTGCTTCAGTATTTCCAGGTAATTCAATCCTTCGGTCTGTTTATTATCCCCGCATTGCTTGCGGGTTTTTTCTTTGAACGTAACAGCGCGAAATTTCTTCGTCTTGACCGAACGGCACCATGGCCGGTTTACCTGATCACCTTTTTGCTGATGTTCACTTGCCTGCCATTCATCAATTGGTTGATAACCATGAATGAAGCGATACAACTTCCCTCATTTTTGAGTGGGATGGAACACTGGATGAAATCAACCGAGGATGAGGCTGCACAACTGACGGAAGTGTTCATGAACATGCCAACAGTGGGTGGATTTCTTTTCAACATGCTGATGATTGCCTTGTTGCCGGCCATCGGTGAGGAATTCATGTTCCGTGGGTTGATCCAGCGGCTGATCAAAGAATGGCTGGACAATATTCATGTGGCAATTTTTATCTCCGCGTTTCTCTTTTCGGCGATGCATATGCAGTTCTATGGCTTTGTCCCCAGAATGATGCTCGGGGTCATATTCGGATACCTGTTTTTCTGGTCCGGTTCGATATGGGTACCGGTGTGTGCACATTTTGTCAACAACGGTTCGGCTGTGATCTTCGCCTATTTAAGCCAGGATGGGATCCTGAGTGGGGATTATGAAGACTTTGGAGCGACAGAAAATACTTTTCTGATCATAGTAAGCGGACTTATGATTACAGGATTACTTTTTTTTGTTTACCGGCTGAAACCAGAATCCCGGCCTGATTTAATTCAGAATGAGCCCGAAAAATAACTATCCCCGGAAGTCCGGGATCTTACGCTACGTTATTCTGGGAGTTTTCGTCATTACCTTGTTTGCCATAATATTCCGGTCGACTATTGCGGGATGGTACATTCAAAAACGTATCGGGCGCTTCAACCTGGCAAACCAGGCTACTCTGAAAATTTCTCATATAAGGATGCACGGTCTTTCCTCGATACTGATGACCCACATCACCCTCAAGCCTGATTCTGGCGATACCTTACTTAAAATAGACTCGGCAAGTGCAACTATCAGCATTATGAAACTACTGGCAGGCCGGATCGCGCTTCAGGATGTAAACCTGAGCAATACCGTAATTTTGATCCAAATCAACGACAGCAGCTCCAATTTCAGGTTTTTGTTACGCAAAAACCAGCAGCCGGGGGATTCAGCCGGAGGTCCCGTAAATTATGCTGCAACCATTGACCGGATGATGCGATTTATTTTTGATATCATCCCGCATTCCCTTGATGTCCGGAATTTTACCCTGACGGTATTGGATAGAAGCCACATGCAGGATTTTTACGTGGACCGGTTCAAACTGGCTGACCATTATTTCAGGTCAACGGTGGAGGTGACCGGTGACAGCGCTACAGCACGGTGGACGATAGCCGGGAAAATGGACAATCATAACAGGGAATCTGAATTCAGGCTCTATTCCGCCGATTCTGCGAAAATTGCCATTCCTTTTTTAAACTATTTGTGGAATGCCCGTGTCGACTTTGATACCCTTGCCTTTGGCGTTTCAGAAAAGTCGGGAGATGACGAATTGACACAGATTAATGGTTTTGCTTCATTGACCGGCTTGCAGCTCGACCACCGGAGAATTGCATCAGGACCCGTTCGATTTGACAAGACCGCGATCAATTATCTGCTGAACATTGGCCCGGATTATGCAGAGCTGGATAGCTCTACAAGGTTTACTTTTAACAACATCGACTTCCATCCTTACATTCGATACCGGCCAAAACCGTCCAAACAGATCACCTTAAAGATCCATAAACCGCAATTCCAGGCTCAGGATCTCTTTTCATCTATTCCGGAGGGACTCTTTACCAACCTTGATGGTATCCGTGTAAAAGGAAACTTATCATGGTCCTTCGATTTTTTTGTGGATCTCTCACTCCCGGATTCCTTGACATTTTCAACCTCACTCGACCGGCATGGATTTAGCGTATTATCATATGGAAATTCCGATCTGACCAGGATCAACGGCTCCTTTTTATACACGTGTTATGATCATGGTATTCCTGTCCGGTCCTTTATGGTTGGCCCCGAAAATCCTCATTTTCGTTCCCTGGATCAAATTTCACATTACCTGCAGATGGCGGTTCTGACCAGTGAAGATGGCGGCTTTTACCAGCACCGGGGTTTTCTGCCTGATGCTTTCCGGGAATCGGTCATCACCAACATCAAGGAACGGCGGTTTGCTCGCGGAGGAAGTACCATCAGCATGCAATTGGTGAAAAATGTATTTCTCAGCCGGAATAAAACGATTGCACGTAAACTTGAAGAGGCATTGATTGTATGGCTTATCGAAAACCAGGGATTAAGTACCAAGGAACGCATGTTTGAAACCTACCTGAACCTGATCGAATGGGGGCCAATGACCTATGGCGCCCATGAAGCTTCACATTTTTATTTTAATAAAGATGTTTCCCGGCTGACATTGGGAGAGGCCATTTTCCTGGCGTCTGTTATCCCCCGGCCAAAATGGTTCAAATATTCTTTCGACCAAAATGGACACCTGCGCGAGTCCAATGCGGGTTTTTATCGCCTTGTTTCAGAAAAAATGTTAAACAAAGGTTGGATCACCCCCGCGGAATTCGAAAAACTGATCCCCGATGTTGAATTAAAGGGTCCGGCAAAACTGTTGTTGAAACAACAGGTTGATTCAATCCCCGATGAGGAGTCGTTATCTGATGAGAATGATAGATAGCAGGAAAAATATCCCTAATTTTACACCTTCAACTATTAACCTGTAAAAAATATCCCTTGCGAAACATCCTGATTATTTTATCCGCAATATTTATTATATCACTCCCGGTATCCGCCCAGGAAAAAACGTCAAATTCCAAACAAAGGGAAAAAGATAAAACCCAGAACCACGGGATGAAAGAAGAGGAAGAAGAGGATGAAAATCCATTTCCTTTACGCCCGCTTGAATTTGGCCTCAATTTTGGCGCCTATTTCGCTAATAAATATTCGGCCAATTTTTACAATGGAAGCGACAGTAATGTCAATACCGTAAAATACATCATGTCAAATCCGACCTGGTACAGGGAGATCAAACTGGCACTCGGAGCCGACAGTATGGTGCAGGTCATTGGTTACCCGACGGATATGCATTATAATGTAGCTCTCACAGGTGGATTGTTTGTACGGTACAATTTCAACCGCAGGAATAGCATCTTCCTGGAGGCAAATTACACTCAACTCAGGGCAGCAGATGTTGTAACGCTGCAGGTAGATTCAATCTATACCTGGAAATTACCTGATATCCGTATGGTCCCGATCATCGGGAAGGAGGGGCGGGTAATGATCGATCTTGGTTACCAGCGTTCCTTTCCCCTGAAATCAAGGATCAACCTATTCATCCAGGGCGGCATTACCATGTGTTATACCCAGGTGATCAAATCTGTTTTTGTGGTTGAAGGAAGGGAGTATAACCTGATCAATATTTATGGCAACCAGGGATATCAGCAAAATACTAACCAGCAAACCTTCAATGTTAATCAGAATGCATTTGGATTTGGAGGCTTTTTAGGTGTTGGTGCCGGAATTCCACTGACAGACCTTTTCGGGATTGAACCTGGTTTTTTTGTACAGTATTATCCGGTCAATCTCGAAGGGTATCCTGATTTCAAACCTTCGTTCGGTCTTTACCTACGGATATTGCTCAATTTTGTTGCAACTGAAGATTAGAACCAGATCAGCAACAACTCTCTCCGGAACTGCAATCACAGGAAGGTTCTGTCCCGCGAATTAATCCGTTGATAATTCCTGCAGCGCAGCCGACACCTGATTTTACGATGATTGCGCCAGGCTGACAATTTTTTGCGCAGGCTCCGCATTCCATGCAAAAATCCTTATTCCGGATAACTGCCCTTTTATTCTCCATTTCAAAAACGGCATGCGGACAAACCATCATGCACATCCTGCAACCATTGCACTTTTCGATATCAAGCTCAAGTGTTACAACACCTGGCAAGTATATGAATCCTTTCATAAGTCTGTAAATCTGGTTAATATCCAGCCTGCCAATCCCAGAGATACCATAGAAATCTGAGCCGGTAATGCCGTCTTCATCTCTTTTTGAACACCCGATAACGAGGTAAAGGTCGAAGATCCTGTGAAATTCATTGCCATGAAGGACGATAGACCCCCTATCATGAGAAACCAGGAGATCATTTCGGTAAGGCCGGTGCCCAGCAGGTTAAGCGAAGCCAATAAAACTGCAACCAGCCAGCCCATCGCGAGTCCTTTTAACGAAAACCTGCGGAAAGGGATCCAGGGTAGCAAGGCAGGAGTCAGAATACATCCGGAAAAATAACCCGAAAACAGGTTTACTGTAGATTTCCATCCCGGATTCAGCATATCTTCAAATGAATATCCTTCAGGGGTAAACCCTGCAAAGATTAAGAAAACTACTGGCACGGCCAGCATATAATACTTTCCATAAAACATATCGACCGGAATTAATTTCATCCGTTCAACCAATGGAAATCTAATGCGCCGCAGTGCTTCGCTGGCTTTAAGACCGGCATCGATAAATGGTTTGATGTCGGTTGCCTTTACCGGGCCGTATATTACTGAAAACCCGGTCATCCTTTTCACCTCGTGTGCTGCCACCCCGGTAGCACTGAGTTGGGGCAGGATTATTTTTCTGTGGTCAATTAATTGGTCAAGATGGTGTATCCGGATGCGGCGTACGACCTCCTTTGTACCGAAAGTACCTTTACCGGCTGCACACCAAACATTGATCCCTTTTGAATCGATCACAAGGATCCATGCATCGAGTCCGTTCAGCGCCCTCCTGAGATGATCAAAACTGAGTTTAAAGTTACCCGTCACAAAGACCCGGGAACTCCGGTCCGGCGTGCCAACAGCATAAATCCCGGGAAATACCCGGTAATTCATCCTGCCAACCGACCAACGCACTTTCATTGTATTCAATCGATCACGCCAGCTCCAGGTAGCTGCTATTTGCGGAACAGTGCCCGATTTCGTTTGAATATAACCCGTAATAAAACCTGAATTCATATACTTGTCTGCTTGTCTGCTTGTCTGCTTGTCCGCTTGTCCGCTTGTTATTACCTCACCCCCCCGACCCCCTCTCCGCCCGGAGAGGGGGAGCCGTCCGCCTGTCCGCCTATATAACACAGCAAAATTAAGTTATTTATTAATATAACGTAATAATACGTCAATAAATTTTCTATATAATTTATTTTTCTTCCTTGTAATTTATTTTATTGATTTATATTTGTATTTAATTAGTCTTAATTAATGCATTGAATTTTTCAACATTTCTGAATGACTGATAAATGAGATTCTTTATCGATAAAGCAAAGGAAATTGTTGAAAAGGTAAAATCCATTCTCATGGGTGATAAAAACACTGATTCAGACCCGACTGAAAATACTTCTGGAAAAATTACTGAAGATCCGGTTATATCTGATATTTCCAAAATAGAAAGCCTGTTAGAACATTCAACCCCTTTGGAAAAAGCAGGATCCTTAAAAATTGTGACCGCGATCATCAATGGGGCAGGAGTTGGACTTTTATTGGGCGCATTACTGGGACTTTCAATATCACCGGTGGTCAGTGGGGTCATTGCTACCTTATCCGGTTTGCTGGCTGTACTTCTTGGCACAAGCGAAAAATACATGAGCCCTTTGAAGAGCGTTCGTATCGGCGCATTTGGTTTTTTTTGTGTGGCCGGAATTTTTCTGGGTATGTACGTTCGTACCAATAAAGGGTTGTTGCCTGCCCGCCAGAAGATGATGGCCGATTACCGGGCTGTGGGTTTTACAAAGGAGGAAGCCCTCGATTTTATCGCGTACCGGGAGTTTGGACTTATACCGACCGGATGGACAGGTAAGCCGCAAATGCAGGATAACGATCAAAGTGAGGCCGGAACGGCTGAACCGGAAACTAAAATTGTTCAGGACGGGAAGTCCGGCACAGCTTTAGCCAAAACAAACTTGACAAGCAATGTAAGGCAGTTTCTCGATCACGGTCAAACCGGCGCTGAACTTGGAAATGTATTGTACTCAACAGAAATCAACGCTTCGGAATGTTATAAACTTAATATTGCAAACAGCAGCCAGCCGGTCAGTGAAATTATAAATACGTTTGAACGCGCAGGAGGCAACTGGAAAAAGATGGCACATAACCTGGATACAGGATTGCCGGAGAATATATTTATCCTGGCGCTTTTTACCATGAGGGATTGTCTGTGTCAGTCGGGACATTCGGGAAAGTTCAATATCACAATGACCGAAAAAATCAAAAACATAAATACCAGCCAGTCACTTGAAGAGATCCGGAGAATATTGCTGGATGCAGGGGGGATTTGGACCCTCATCGTTGAAAAGATCAGTGTCGAAATTCCTGCCGGTTACCAGAAAACGCTTTATCTTTCACTGATAAAAATTTTAGAATCTTGAGAAACTTATTACTGATCCTGATTTTCATGCTGTTTGGATTTTCTCCGGTATCAGCACAGTTTAGACCTGAACAGGCTGAAAAATCGCTGGTTAAGGTAATGGTTACCGGTGGTGGCAAAATGGGTGTATGCAGCGGATTTATCTGGAAGAAAAAATCGTGGATAGTTACCTCCCTTCACGCGATGAAGAAAAACGGGATCATCGAAATTGAATATCCCGGCAATAATATCAGGGATGCAAAGGTGATCAGGGTTTTTGAAAGTGCTGATCTTGTACTGCTGGAAACAAATATTGATGAAAGCCCTGTGGTAAATGAAGTGATCCCGGTTTCAGGGTATTCCAGGGAGAAGCCGGAATTTGGTGAAAAGATCTATGCCATTGGATATAATGGGGGTTCTCTCGGCAATCAGACACAGGTATTGGAAAAAGGTCATGCGAATCCGGAAACTCTTTGGTTTCTGATCAGGGAGCAGGATCAGGCAAACCTGAGTTCAGTAGGATTTCCTTCCATGAAAATTCCCATCTATTTTCTCAGCGGCAGCCTTTTGCCGGGATTTTCAGGTTCTCCGATTTACAATACGAGGAATGAACTTGTCGGGATTGGTGACGGCGGCCTGGAACGGGGACAAATGAATGTTAGCTGGTGCATCCCGGGTTCTAACCTTGATAAACTAATGGAATCGACCAAGGTTGATTTGCCGGCAAAGATTGGAGAGGCATCGCTGTTCTATTCTGCCGAAGTTTCAATTGAAGTGCCATCAGACAATCCCAGGGAAAATTATCAGGCGGCGAACCGGCAATTGGAACAGAAATATAAATCATATACCTATGGTGACTTCCGGTTTTTTCAGACCAAGACAAGGACTCTGAATGAAATGGTAAATACGGCGATAGACAAAAATAATTTGTATGGTTTTGCCAGTGAATTCAGTGAAATGAAGATTTTTTTTGACTATGACGGTAACGGGTTTGATTTCGATATTTATGAGGATGTCAACAATGGCTTTGTACTTGCTATTCCGGTCGGAACAACATTATCCTACGACAACGAATTGAAAATGTTTAGTGCCGACCTTCCTGAAGTTGAGGATGCTAAATACTTTCACCTGTTTTTTGGGATGGAAAAACATAACGGGGATCCGGTAAATGAACTGATCATAGGTTTCGAAGAAGCGTTAGGTAAACAGGCACAGGGATTGTCACGCGATCCGGATTATAACAGGTCGTACCTTTTGACCAATGAATGGCACGCTGATTATTTTGTTCTTCAAGGGAATGCACCATATAAAGTCGAAGAAATATCAGAAGCAGAAGTCCTCCCTAATCTGTTTTTTAGTGTTATTTCCAATGATGAGGCAGCCTTTTATTCCATTGCTCTCTGTTTCGTACCAACTGACAGGTTGGATATTGTCAATGCATTTCAAAATGGAGTTGACTGTGTGAACAATTACAATGGCAATACCGATTGCTGTAACTATTTCGGATGGTTTTTTCATATGATTTCTGCAAGCCAGCTTACATCATTATCATCCTATCAACCAAGGAGATGATATTTATCCGCCATTTGCTGTATTTCATTTAAATTGAAATTACCTGTGAAGGTGACTTCTTCCTGAATGGATTAAAGTATCTTCATTATATTTGCCCTCCGGTAAATCAAAAATTATATAATGAAAAACGAAACCTCCCTATCCAGATTATTACCTGTACTTTTCGGATTCTTTATCATGGGATTCGTTGATGTGGTCGGGATTTCCACGAACTACATCAAACAGGATTTCAATCTGAACGACAGCATCGCCAACCTGTTACCCATGATGGTGTTTCTTTGGTTCGCTGTTTTTTCAGTTCCGACAGGTTTGCTGATGAATTCAATAGGACGTAAGAAAACGGTCGTACTGAGCTTATCCATTACTTTTGCGGCAATGCTGGTGCCATTCATCTCTTACCGGTTTGGAGTGATACTGGTAGCCTTTGCCCTCCTTGGAATTGGAAACACCATACTCCAGGTATCGCTTAACCCCCTCTTATCAAATGTGGTTCGGGGCGATCGTCTCACAAGCAGCCTCACCTGGGGGCAGTTTATCAAGGCAATTGCCTCTTTCCTTGGTCCCGTCATCGCGGGTTTTGCCGCGGCAGTGTTGGGTAACTGGAAGATGCTCTTTCCGATTTTCGCCGTAATTACAATTGTTTCGACCTTATGGCTATCGTTCATCAGGATTGAGGAGGACCCGGTAAAAAGCAAAACATCATCTTTTGCCGGTTGTTTCGGTTTGCTCAAAGACCGGACCATCCTGATGCTCTTTCTTGGCATCCTTGCTGTTGTCGGGATTGATGTCGGGTTAAATATCACCGTTCCAAAATTTCTGATGGAACGATGCAACATCCTCCTCGATCAGGCAGGACTTGGAACAAGTTTGTACTTTATTGCCCGGACAACGGGAACATTCACCGGGGCCATTCTCCTGATCAAATTTCCGGCACGTAAGTTTTTTATAATAAGTATGATAACTGCCATTGTCGGAATGGTGACGATGTTAGCCATGAATGGACTGGTTGCCATTCTTGTTCTTGTATTTGTGATAGGATTTGCCGTTGCCAATGTTTTTTCAATCATTTTCTCGGCTGCACTGCAGAAACAACCCGAACGTGCCAATGAGATCTCGGGGCTGATGATCATGGGTGTTTCCGGCGGTGCCCTGATCCCTCCGCTGATGGGGGTCATTTCTGATAATACCGGGCAGGGTGGGGGCCTGGTTGTATTGCTGGGGGCCATGATCTACCTGCTGTTCCTGGCTTTTAGTCTGAAAAAAGTTTAATTGAACTCTGATTTTTAATTAAAAAATGTTACGATTATGTACCGGATACTGAAATTATTGCTGGTAGCAACGGTGTTGCTGCAAAGCCAGATTGCTTTCGGCCAAAATGGTATTCCTGATAACGACAACGTAAAATTGGAGGTGTATTATTTTCACCCGACCGAAAGATGTCCGATAGATCAATGCATTGAAGAAACTACCCGGAAAGTGATCCAAACTGAATTTGCAAAACAAATTAAAGATGGAGCCATCAAATTTCAGGTCCTCAATACCGATCACAAAGCAAATATTGCAATTGTCGGAAGGTTTGAAATGAACGCCCAGGCCTTATACCTGGTGACCAGCATCAAAGGAAAGGAAGTGAAAACCGACCTTACCGAATTTGCATTTTCCAATTGCCAGCATAATCCGGGAAAATTCAAAGCCGGCTTAAAGCAGGAAATCCTCCAGGCCTTAAAATAAACATCCGCCCGTCCACCTGTCCGCCTGTCCGCCCGTCCGCCTGTTTCGTCCGCCCGTCCGCCTGTTTCGTCCGCCCGTCCGCCTGTTTAGTCCGCCCGTTTTCTTACCTTTGCATGGCTAACAATCTAACTTATGATCCTTATTACCGGAGGTACCGGGCTTCTGGGTTCTCACCTGCTGCTCGACCTTGTTAAATCAGGAAAACAGGTCAGGGCGATTAAACGCCCTTCCGGCAGAACTGAAATGGTTCGGAAAATATTCTCCTACTATGTTTCAAACCCGGATGAACTTACCGGGAAAATTGAATGGGTTGATGCCGATCTGATGGATTTTGGCGCCATGGAAGATGCCATGGACGGTATTACTGAAATATACCATTGCGGGGCCGTGGTTTCATTTTATCCGAAAGATCACAAAACAATGCTGAAGGTCAACATTGAAGGTACGGCCAACCTGGTGAATCTGGCGATAGAAAAAGGTGTCTCAAAACTATGTTTTGTCAGTTCGGTTGCAACCCTGGGAAGAGCTGAAAATAATGGTATATCCACTGAAGATACCTTTTGGATCCCATCGAAAAAAAACTCGGTGTACGCCATCAGCAAATATGGTGCTGAACGGGAAATCTGGCGTGGGATGGAAGAAGGATTGAATGCAGTGATCATCAATCCCTCAGTCATACTGGGACCTGGTTTCTGGCAGGATAATTCCGGATTATTCCGAATGGTGGCAGAGGGGCTTAAATTTTATACCCACGGGGTAAACGGATATGTGGATGTACGAGATATCAGTAGTGCCATGATCAGCCTTATGGAGGGAAATTATTTCGGGCGACGGTACATTTGTTCTGCCGCGAACCTGACATACCAGGAGTTCTTCAGCCTGATTGCAAAGTATCTGGGCAAACCGGAACCATCAATAAACATTCCTCCGGTGTTGACATTCCTGGCCTGGCGTGCGGAGGTTGTGCGTGCTTTCATTACCAGATCAAAACCAATGGTAACCCGTGAAATGGCTACAACCGCATCACAAACCTACACTTATTCCAGTGAGAATCTCTGCAAGACCCTTGATTTTACTTTCTATCCTGTTGAAGAATCGATCAGGGAGATTTGTACACTGTATCTGGAGGAACTAAAATCCGATGCTTAATGTCAAAGTGCAACCTGAAACCCAAAAATCATGTATAAAAGAAAGTCGGAGAATTTTGCTTACCCGATGCGACAATATAAAAAATTTTGCATTTTGAAATTATATAGTGTATATTTGTTCAATAAAATTTCTGAAACTATGAAAAAATCACACCTTTACTCATTTGAAAAACAAGGTTATAGAGTCTCCATCCTTACAGTAGCACTGCTCCTTTCAATCTGGACCTGCGGCTATTCCCAGATGACAGTGACCAATGGGACAAATGTTAAGGTCAATGGGACTTCAACCGTGAATTCATCTCAGAATCTGGTACTCACTACCGGTGGAACGCTGGATGTACAGGGAACACTTATACTGAAAAAGAACCTGGTAAATCAGAATATCGCTGCCAATTCACTTGGTACCGGCACCGTGGTTTTTTCCGGTACTGTCAATCAATCCATTAGTGGTCAGAATATCATTCAGGATCTTACCGTGAATAATGCTGCCGGACTCACGGTTGACGGGAATACCAGGGTGAACGGCGTGTTGACCCTGACAAGCGGTTTGGTCACCCTGGGCACCAATAACCTTCTATTGGGGCCTGACGCCACTGTCACCGGCTCACCAACCGCCTCCAACATGGTTGTTCCTACCGGTACCGGGGAACTTCAAAAGGAATTCCCACCCTCTGGCGGGAGTTTTACATTTCCGGTAGGAGATGCGGACGGAACTGCCGAGTATTCACCCGTATCGCTTGTATTCAACAGCGGTAACTTCGGCACTGATAATTATGCAGGAGTTTCCCTCGTTAATGCTCCATATTCCGGCACGGCAACAAGTTACCTGACACGTTACTGGAATGTTACACAGTCAGGAATTACCGGTTTTTCGTGTAATTCCACCTTCCAGTATGTGACTGACGATATAGTTGGCACCGAAAGTGATATTTTCTGCTTTAAGGTCGATCCTGCCCTGCCATGGATAGCATATAACGCCGCGATTACTGCAACCAATGAAATAAATGCCCATGGGCTCTCCTCACTCGGAATTTTCACAGGCAACCTTGGTAATTCAGCAGTGCCCCCCGACATTCGTTCATTACAGGATAAAAACATTACATCCGGTCCGGAATGTGCCGATGCCACCCAAACGATGCTTATTGCCGGAAACGGAACCACATATTGGGTTCAGAGTACAGGTAGCGTAAACCACATCGCGGGAACCAATATTATTTACTATCCGGGAACAAAAGTCTTTCCGGGAGGATATATGCATGGATACATCTCGACTGTTTTCTGCAACCCTTATGTTCACCCGGGAGCCCAGACCCCCGTTGTTGCCGGTATCGGATATCCCGGAATTGGCAATCCTGCCAACTCTTTTTTCAAGATATATCCTAATCCGACACCTGGAAAATTTACACTTGAGCTGAATGGCGATATAACCACTTCCCAGGTACATATTGAGATTTTCGGCGTTCTTGGAGAAAGGATCCTCTCAAAGGACATGCTGATCGAACGCAAACATGAATTCTCCCTCGTTGAAAAACCCACGGGTGTTTATGTGGTTCATGTTACTTCCGGATTGAACTCGGAAACGGAAAAGATCATCAAAAGGTAATAGAGTTACACATTTAGGTCATTTGAAGCGGCTGAAAGGTTTGACTGCCTTCCAGTCGCTTTCGTTTTGGACGCTTGACAAAATCCTTCCAAACAGGGTGTGCCCTGTTCCTGCTCAACTTCTTTATAATGCGTCAGGAAAATAAATTTTCCTGATCAGGAAAGGGAAGTGTTTTTATTTTGTTATAGCAGTGTTATACCATGAGGTACAATTGTTTACAACAAATTTCTCAATTGTTATTAGGAAATCCGCACCATTGTTAAATACTTAACATAACTTTTTCTTATTTTTTTTCTTGACTTGCCTATTTTTATTTAGTATTTTTACACGCTGAAAATAAAAAAGTACTCATATGCATAAATTAATATAGAGTCATAATTATTAATCAGGTAATTAAATAATTGTTATTATTCACAAAATCCAACACCATGAAATCAAATTTTATGAATGAACTGAGAAATCCAATCTCTTTGAATAAAGTAAGATGGATTCTTGTAACCATAGCCATATGTTCATCCTATCTTGGTTTTACCCAGGTTAGCATAAACAACGATGGTACGCTACCACATGCTTCAGCCATGCTCGAAGTTAAATCTGCAAACCGTGGGTTTTTACTTCCACGTATGAATTTTGCCAGCAGACCGGCCGCTCCTGCCACAGGACTTGCAATTTACCAACTCGACGCAAGCCCTGGAATATATTTCTTTGATGGTGCCGCATGGCAGAAAATGAGCCTTGCCGCTTATGACTTCTGGAACCCAAACGGCCCGGATATATATTTTAATTCCGGACGGGTTGCCATCGGAATCAATACACCCGACAACCATGGATTGAATGTACTTAACTATATGGTTGGTAAAGGAGCTGTGAGGGGTGCCGATCAAAGCGGTGCATTTATTTATGCAGAAGGATATCTTGGCGTGTTGGATCCCGGCCCATTGGGTTTACCAACAGTCAGCAATCCATATAATATCGGGGTGTTGGGGATCAAGGTCAATGCAGGGGCCGATGGTGCTGCCGTTTATGGCTGGAACAACGATGCAGGTTCATCTAATTATGCTGGGCTGTTCTATTCTGACGGAACCAACACGACCAGTGGAACAAACTATGGTCTTTATGCTGTTGCCGTAAAATCAAATGTCAACTATGCGGGTTACTTTAAAGGACGGGTATCTGTTGAAGGAAATAGTGGCAGCAACGCCGGAAATGATACTACGGCCACCGTTTTTTCCGCCAAAGTAAATCATACTCGTAGCAATGATACCTATGCTATTTCGGGAGTGTCCACTCCTCAGCCGGGTTACGGATACGGATTATATGGTGAAGGAGGATATAGGGGAGTGTACGGAGTTGGTGAAGGTTCGACCTATATAGGTACGGTCATTGGCGTCCGTGGTTATGCTTCCGGTACCACCGGCACCAGGATTGGCGTGTATGGATCAGCCGCGGGCGGAACGGATAACTGGGGAAGTTATTTTGTGGGTTCCAATTACATGAGCGGTGACCTGCGCATTGCAACTACAAACGCGGCAACAGGATATGCACTATCCATTAACGGAAAAGTTGCCTGTGAGGAGGTGCTGGTACAGGATATGGCTTCCTGGCCCGACTATGTGTTCAAGAGCGGCTACAACCTCATGAGCCTGGAAAATCTTGAGCAAAGCATTAAGGAAAACGGGCATCTGCCGGGACTTCCTTCTGCCCGGGAAATCGAAACAAATGGCCTCCATCTGGGAACAATGCAGAAACAGGTTGTGGAAAAGGTAGAAGAACTCACCCTGTATACCATTGAACAGGGCAAACTCCTCCAGGAACTTAAGAGAGAGATCGACGTTTTAAAAGCAGAAAATGCCTCTCTTAGAAAAGCCATTAAAAAATAGATATGATGAAAAGAATAAACATATATACATGCATGTCGTTGTTATTGTTAATGATAACAACGGTATATGGGCAGAGCAACGCCGAAGGTGCCAGGCTGAGTCCGGATGAGCAGGCTGCCTTTGAAAAAAGCGTTCCGCTGAATCCGGCTAAAGCAAATCCCATGGCTGATCTTAAATCGGAGACAACAGGAATGTCCCAACCTGGTACTGCCAGATGGAAATCTGAAGGTATTGCTGATGAAGACAGGTGGATCAATGAGGCGAACAAATATGATGATATCGTTGTTGGATGCCAGGCAAAGCCTCTATTGGAGCGCTCTCAGCCTGAACCACAGTCACCCGTTGGAAAAACGTTGAACAGGAGGGATATCCAGGGATCAAGACAGCAGCCTGAAGCACCGAAACCTGTAAATGTGACAGACAAACGGACTATAATCGGTTCCAGGACTCAACCTGCAGGTGAAAAGCCAAAACGATAATATGAAATCGCTTTTAATACAAAAGCAGGGTTATCATGAATTTAAAAATACTGAAAATGAGAAAACATACATATTATTATATTACCCTGATAGCCTTCCTGATACTTTGTACAGGAAGTCTGTCGGGTCAGAATAATGTATCCGACCTCTATTTGAACGCTGGAACCGATGATTTTACCACCATTCAGAATACGATGAACCAGTATTTTGAAGGAAGGGACCAGGGCCGGGGATCGGGTTACAAGCAATGGAAACGCTGGGAATACCTGGCGGAACGCAGACTAACTCCCGATGGTAAGGTAGCCAACTGGGCAGCCCGCAACTGGGAAGAATACCAAAACTACTTACAGTCTCTGCCCGAGTCAGATAATGGCGAACCTACCGATGTGACCAATGGTTATTGGACAGGTCTTGGTCCTTCAGATTTTACTTGGGGAAATGGCTGGAATGGCGGAGTGGGCAGGCTGAATTGCATTACCTTTCACCCTACAAGTAGCAGTACCTTTTGGGTGGGAGCACCTGCCGGTGGTTTATGGAAAACGACCGATGGTGGTACCTCCTGGACACCTCTGACTGATGGAATGCCAAGCATAGGAGTTTCAGGGATTGCGGTAGATTATACAAATACCAACATCCTTTATATATTTACAGGTGATGGCGACGGTGGCGATACCCGCTCAATAGGTGTACTGAAATCGACCGACGGAGGAGATACCTGGTTGTCAACAGGATTAACCTATTCCATTTCGTCGGCGGTGAGGGGTTATAAACTGCTCATGCATCCAACCAACCATCTTATCTTATTTACTGTTTCCACCGATGGCATCCACAAAACGACCAACGGAGGTACCTCCTGGACCCAGGTTAAGACCGGCAGCTTCCGCGACATCGAATTTAAACCGGGTGACCCGACCATTGTATATGCCTCTGGTAACAGCACAGAATTCTGGAGATCAACAGATACCGGCGCTACCTGGACCGAGACCACTACCGGCGTTCCAACCACTGCTTCCAGAATCGCCATCGGGGTCACTCCGGATGCTGTAGGTTACGTTTACCTGTTCACCGGCGGGGCAACCGGCGTTGGATCATATAAAGGAACTTACCTCTCGACCAACAGCGGTTCAAGTTTTTCAACACGTTCAACCACTCCGAATATCCTTGGCTATTCATCCACGGGAAATGATTCAGACGATCAGGCTACTTACGATCTGGCGGTTGCCGTATCCAGAACCAACAGTGCCGATATGATAATAGGTGGTATCAATACCTGGACTTCTGCGAACTGGGGAACCACCTGGACCATTACTTCGATGTGGGACAATTCAGGCGGGATCGGATACACCCATGCGGACATCCACGGCCTGGAGATTAATCCCCTGAACAATTATGTCTATTGTGTCAGTGACGGAGGGGTGTTCCGTTCGACTAATTTCGGTAGTTCATGGACTGATCTGACTTCAGGCATTGCACATACGCAATTTTACTGTATAGCAGGCTATGAAACCAACATCAATCTGATCACCGGAGGGACCCAGGACAATGGATCGAATAAATGGACCGGTGTTCCCGCGATGTTGCATATGCTTGGCGCTGACGGGATGGACTGCATGATCGATCATGCCAACTCCAATATACTGTACAATTCTACTCAGAATGGCGGTTTGCGTAAGTCGGTCGATGGCGGGGCTAGTTTTTCCAGTATCAAACCAGCAGGATCAACGGGGGCCTGGGTGACACCTTATATCATGAACCCAAGCACCAGCACCACTATTTATGGCGGGTACTCTGATGTTTACAAAAGCACCAATGGAGGAAGTACCTGGACCAACATGGGTGCGGATGGACGTGGCGCCATGGCCATGGGAACCAGCAACACCAACCGGATTTATGCTTCAAGCGGATCGACTATTTATATGTCTGATGATGCGGCTGTTACCTGGACCAATGTCAGCGCGGGTTTACCCGGAATTACCATCACTTACATTGCCGTGGATCCAGATAACTCCCTAAGGGTTTTTGTGACACTTGGAGGCTATACTGCCGGTCAGAAAGTTTATGAAAGTACAAATGGAGGTACTTCCTGGACAAACAGGTCGGGCAACCTTCCGAATGTGCCGACCAATTGCATCGCCTATGAAGACAACAACTATGTTCCCGCCGATGCTTTATATGTCGGCAACGATCTGGGTGTGTTTTACCGCGACGACAACCATACTGACTGGATACCATTCCGAAATGGATTACCCACTGTTCCGGTGTTCGATCTTCTGATCAATAAAACCAGCGGAGTACTTACCGCGGGAACCTATGGCAGAGGATTATGGCGTTCGGCCCTTTATACCTCATGCCCTACGGATTATTTTCTAACCGTAGGGAATGATCCCAGCAATCCAAATTACACGGGTTATCAGTTTTATGAAGCGAGCAACTCTGTTTCATCATCAAGGATCATTACAGGCGGAGTCGGAACAGAAGTTGGGTACAGGGCTAACAATTTTGTAAAACTTGAAACCGGATTTCATGCATATGCAAATAGCCTGTTTCAGGCAAAGCTGGGACCATGTGGCCTTGGATCAGCCCCGGGAACAAATACACTCATCAAGGTCAGTGGAACATATGTAAAAAATAATAATTGATGGTTTGATGATTTACATAATTAATGACGTATCTTTGTTGACAAATAATATTTAAACTATGAAAAAAATTCAATATAAGTTGATAAATAGGATAAGTGTGTCCGCGGGTTTGTTGGCAACAGCGCTGTTCTTGTTGATTTTGAACCCGGGATTTTCCCAGGTAACAGTGGTCGGTGGCACAACGGTTAAAATTAATCCTGCATCCACCTTGAATTCAACAGAGAACTTCGTGCTGAATCCAGGAGGAACATTGGATGTTCAGGGAACACTTGTGCTTAAGAAAAACCTCATTAACGGGAATGCCGGCACCAATTCGCTAGGAACAGGTGCAGTCGTATTCTCTGGTTCAGCCAATCAGTCTATCAGCGGTCAGAATGTTATTCAGAATCTTGAACTGGCTAATGCAGCAGGACTTACTGTTGCCGGTAATACAAGAGTCAATGGCGTGCTTACACTGACCAACGGATTGGTTACGTTGGGCACGTTTAATCTACTTCTCGGCCCTGCAGCATCTGTTGCCGGTGGCCCTGCCGCCTCGAAAATGGTAGTTCCTACGGTTTCAGGGCAACTTCAGAAGGAGTTCCCGCCGGCAGGCGGGAGTTTCACATTCCCGGTTGGGGATGCTGACGGAATTGCGGAGTATTCACCCGTTACGCTTGCATTCAACGGTGGTAACTTCGGAGTCAATAACTATGCAGGAGTTACCCTGGCAGATGCGCAATTTCCCGGTACGGCTACTAGTTACCTGACCAGGTACTGGAATATCACACAGTCAGGTATTACTGGATTTTCATGCAATTCAACCTTCCAGTATGTGGCTGCAGATGTGGTCGGAACTGAAAGTGACATCTTTTGTTTCCGTGTACTCCCTGCCCCTTTTACCGCGTATAATGCGGCCAACACCGTTGCAAACACCCTCGACGCGCATGGTTTAGCATCTTTTGGCACTTTCACCGGTAACCTTGGTAATGCAGCTGTTCCGCCCGAGGTTCGTTCTCTACAGGATAAGAATATAACAGGCGGCCCGGAATGTGCCGATGCTACAATGACTATGCTTATTGCAGGGAACGGAACTACATACTGGGTTCAGAGTACGGGAAGCGTAAACCACATCGCGGGAACCAATATCATTTATTATCCAGGAACCAAAGTGTTTGCAGGAGGATATATGCACGGTTATATTTCTAATATTTTCTGTAACCCTTATGTCCACCCGGGTGCACAGACCCCGGTTGTCGCCGGTATCGAAAACTCTGGCATTGGCAATCCAAACAATTCATTTTTCAAAATATATCCCAATCCCACCCCTGGAAAATTTACACTGGAACTGAATGGCGATGTTACTGCCTCTCAGGTACATGTTGAAATTTTCGGAGTGTTAGGAGAACGGATACTTTCAAAGGATATGCTGATCGACCGTAAGCAGGAATTTTCCCTGGTTGAAAAACCCACCGGAGTTTATGTAGTTCACGTTACTTCTGGATTAAGCTCGGAAACTGAAAAAATCATTAAACGATAAACCAATGAAAAGGTTGTTGAGATAAAAATAATTAATTTTTTTCTTGACTTCGATTGATATTAATGTTAGTTTTGTGGTATTAAATGTTGTTTTGTTGATTATATGAGGCACTTCCACTGGTTTAAAGGATTTATTTTCATTGCTTTAGCCTGCACTATTCCTGCATTTGGAAGTACTGTGGTTTCTGTTGGTTCTGAAAACAACCAGCAAAAAAGTGAATCTTCGGCAGGTTATACAATAAAAGTTTCTGCAGAACAGGTTCAAAACACCCAGGCTTCAGCAAACCTGACCATTTCAGGTGAAAACAGTAAAGTGAGCGTTGAAAGAAAGGGTACTGTTACTCTTGTTGCCGGAAAATCCATAGTTCTGCTTCCGGGGACAAAAATTTCCAATGGCGGTTTCCTTTATGCTTCAATTGAACCCCGTGAAAAAAGCGGGAAACGTCAGAAAAAAGAGGTTAAACTGGTAACCATTGAGGAGAAGATGAAGATCGAAGAACAGGCAAGCTTATGTGTTGCTTATAGTCTGTTCAGTCCGTTCCTAACCCGTAATAAAGGCTACCTGCATACGGGTGATGCCGAAAACGGAAGTTTCTCCTCTTCGTACAACGATTTATCAGGGGTAGCTCCGGAGCAACAAAGAAAGGTGGCTGTTGACAGCCGTCAGTTACCTGATGCTACTCACGGACAAAGGCTTGTAAATTATTTCCCTTTACCGGTAGCCTATATGTACCGGGCTGAAATCACGAGGGTACTGCGCTTGTGAAATTACACACATCATCGCGTTTGTTAAAAAACTCAATTAATTATTATATTCAATTTCAAACTTTATTAAAAATATAACATTATGAAAAAATTATTAGCAGTATTAGTTCTCGTGCTTTTTGGCACAATGTCATATGCACAGTGGTCAGCCGGTCCTGGCAACCTTTATATGTTATCAGCCGGTAATGTTGGTATTGGTGTTACGGCTCCTTCCAATGATCTTCAGATGTCAGATGCAACAGGTCCATGTACCATCATTTTAAATTCAGATGTTGCGGTTCCTGGTGGAGCTGGTTCATATACATTAGGACAGTATGATATGCGACATATGGGAAATACCGGATATTTCTACAGGAACGTTTTAAGGTATAACCGCGACATTAGCCAGTACGAAATGTTACAGACACTGAAAAATCCCGGCGGAAACCTGAATTTTATCCTGGTTAATTTAAATACCGGAAATTTTGATATGCAATCGGGTATTTCAAATGTTACTTTTAACAATACCGGAACTTTTGCCGTTGGAATGGGTGCATTACCTGTACCTGCGGGCGCTAAAGTTGCTGTAGGTGGTAAAGTTGTTTGCAAAGAGATTGAAGTTACCTTAACCGGTATGCCGGATTTTGTTTTCAGCAATGACTATAAATTAAGGTCATTATATGATGTTGAAAACTTTATTAAGGCCAATAAACATTTACCCGATGTTCCTAGCGAGCAAGAAGTAACTGCAAACGGTTTGAACCTTGGTGATATGAACGCAACCCTTCTTCAAAAGGTTGAGGAACTGACTCTTTACATGATCGACCTCAAGAAAGAAAACGATGCATTGAAAACACGTGTCAGCAACCTCGAGAAATAGTATTTCGCCTGGTTTTTGATTAAACAAATGACAAGCCCGGATACTTATGTAGTCGGGCTTGTTTTTTGTATTTAAGTTATATCTGAGATCAAATGCGAAGGTTAAAATTTATATGAGCTATTTTCGACAATTTCTGAAGGAAGCCATTGATTTTTTTTACCAGTTGTATCTAAACAGAGTACTCATTCTTAATTTAAGTTGGCGGGACTTTGAAAAGAAATACATCAGTAATTATTTTGGTTTTATCTGGACAATACTTGATCCCCTTGCATTTATCGTTATTCTTTACCTGGTATTCGAAGGCCGTTACGGCGGTACCAATCCTGAAAAGGTTCCGTTTGTCGTTTACCTGATAACCGGTTATATTGCATACGATCTTTTCAGCGGGGTCTTGCAGAATATCACAACCTGCATAAACGACCATTCATTCCTGTTAAAAAAAGTCAACTTCAGGGTTGCCGTTTTACCTATCGTTACAGTATTCTCTCACCTGATCATTCATAGCATAGTTCTGGTAATCTGTGGATTTGTTCTTCTAATAAACCATATTTACCCGGTCTTTTTCTGGTTCCAGTTACTATATTATATATTTGCGCTTTCAGTTCTGTTAATATCGCTTGGATGGTTAACATCTTCTATATATCTTTTTTTCCCCGACGTTAATAATATTGTAAAGATTGTAACACATGCGATGTTATTTCTATCTCCGATTTTCTGGAATATACAGGGGTTGCCGTTAAGCAACCAGTACATCCTGAAACTGAATCCCTTGTATTATATCGTGAATGGATACCGTGAAAGTCTGACCAACAATCAGGGTTTCTGGACTCATCCCATGTTAACTATTTATTTTTGGGGATTCTGTATCATTGCACTTATTGCTGGTGTGACCGTATTTAAAAAGCTCAGGCCCCACTTTGCTGATGTAGCATCATCTTAATCCCATTCACTCATCCTGTTTGTACTGTATGATTGACAATGATATCGTAATTTCTCTTTCACAGGTTTCCAAAAAGTATAAGCTTTTCAGCAGTAAACAAGAGCGGATGAAGGAGGCGCTGCACCCGTTTAAAAGGAAATACCACAAAGAATTTTATGCCCTTCATGATATAGACTTACAGGTTAAACGTGGTGAAATCCTTGGGATAGTGGGGATGAATGGCTCGGGAAAATCGACCCTGCTCAAGATCATTGCCGGTATAATCCCACCAACTTCCGGGATGGTGAGTGTTCGTGGTAACGTCGTCCCGCTGCTTGAACTTGGCGCGGGATTCAACCCTGAATTCACCGGATTGGAGAACATTTTCTTTTATAACAGCATTCTGGGTTATTCCCGCAAGGAAACAGAAGCTGTTCTTGATAACATCCTTGATTTTGCCGAGATCGGAGAGTTCATCCACCAACCCATAAAAACATATTCATCCGGGATGAAGGCCCGGCTGTCTTTTGCAGTTTCCATAAACATTAATCCGGATATCCTGATAATTGATGAAATTCTAAGCGTCGGCGATGAATTGTTCAGACGGAAAAGTTTCGCGAAAATTGAAGAATTTTTCAAGGCCGGGAAAACAATTTTATTTGTTTCGCATGCAGCTCAGAATATTACCCAGCTATGTACCCGGGCCATCATGATCTATAACGGAAATATCGTTCTTAACGGACCTCCCAAGTTTGTTACCATGAACTATCAGAAGTTCATTTTTTCGCATCCATTGCAACGGGTGCGAATGTTGGATGGTTTTAAGGATTTGATTCCGGAAGGGGAATATGCTGATGGTGAGCTTAAGAATCAGTCTGATGATGCATCAGTGTCAAATCGAAGTTCTGATCTATCAATAGAAATATTTAAAAAGAGTGAATCCTATTTTATCGATAATTTTGCACCTAAAAGTACTGTCATTACCAGAAATGCTGATCTTGACCTATCACCCATTCGTATTGAGAACTCATTGGGAGAATCGGTAAATTGCATTGTGTCTGATGAGGACTATTTGATTTCATACAGGATCAATTTTTTCGAGGATGTAGGTTATATTAACCAGGGGCTGGGCTTTAAAACAGAAATGGGTGTTGCAATAACCTGGAGATATTTTCCGGATTGCAATAGTTACTTTCCGAAGTTTTACCGGAAGGGAGATTCCCTGGAAGCAAAATGGCGATTCCGGTGTAACATGATGCCTGCCACCTATTTCATTGGAATTACGATCAGGCGGAAAGGTTCTGAAGGATCTGAAATTATTTACAGGGGAGCAGACATTTCCGTATTTAAAGTTTTGGGCGAGAAAGGCTTTGACAGAGGGGGTTACTTTGATGCCGGTTTCACGATTGAAGTAACATAGTTCAGATAAATTAGATTAAAAAAATGAAAGTCTGCATCCTGGGAACTGGTCGATCGGGCACAAAAGCATTGTACAATCTTTTGCAGGACCTGATGCTTGAAAATCATGATCGTGTTGATTTCTGCTACGAACCTTTTTTATGGGATAAAACCATTTTCAATGATCGATTTCAAAAGGTAAAGCATGCTTTTGGATCATTAAATTCCATTTCAATTGAAGGTATTTATCATCATCAGAAGTTACCTGTTTTCATTGATGATCCCAGGCCATATCTTTCCAATGAGTATTTGGCAGATCTGCTGCAACCCCATGACACCGGCGCAAATATATTACTGAAATTTATAAGGGCCAATGGAAGGATTCAGTTACTGAATATGATCTGTCCGGATTTAAAATTTATTTTTATTATCAGAAATCCGGTTGATTCCGTAAATTCTATCATGGCAAGATTTTCCTTTTTTGGCGGCGAGTTTCATCATGATGATTTCCCGAGGTTTATCGATGGAATAAACCTGCGATACGACCTGGAATATTCAACGGATCATTTGCCGATACACTTTGAACGCGAGTTGCTTTTCTGGTACTACATGAACAGATATGCCCTGGAAACACTGGCACAGAAAAACATAAATTCACTCCGGATCTGCTATGAAGATTACATTGAAAATCCTGAAAAAAACCTGCAAAATATTTGCGAGTTTCTAAATTATAGATTTACCGGCGTTCATTTGGCAAAAGCAATTGAAAAAGTAGGAGATATCACTAAAACAAAAGTTCTGTCTGAAGCTGAACTATCACTTGTGCTACCTTATTGGGAAAAATACACCGAATTGCTACAGGAATTTAACATCGAAAATAGGATTAATAAAGAAAGCGTGTTGCAACAATACAGAATAACCCGGGATTTATCAGTCAGAACCAGAAAATACTATGGCTTTACTCCCGTTAAGCTTATCAGGGAATTGGAGAAAGTTGAGAAAACAAATTCCGAATTAAAGCAGTTATTAAAATAATGATCAAAGTTAATTGAGATTGCATCTTTTAATATGGACAAAACAACCTTTCTGACAATTTATAAAACCTTCGAACGGCATGAAGTTGTAAAGCAGACTTTACCCGGCATCATTGAAGAGACCAAAAGAAATGACGCACGGCTGATCGTTCATGATTCCTCGGTTACTGATCAGGATGAAAAGTGGGCCTACCTCCTTGATCTCAATAAAAAAAATGATTTTTTTCTTATGTTGTCATCCAACATGTCGTCGGCCCATGTAAGCAATATGTGTCTTCAATTAGGACAGGAATTATATGCACCGGAATACATTTGCATTGTTGAAGATGATCATGGTTTTTTGCCGGGTACAATTTCTGCATTGATCGGTGCTATGAAAGAACATTATGGTAAAGTTTCTCCAAATGGTTTACGATTCGGATTATTCACAGCATGTGCCGTACACAATTTCCATTTGAACCAGCAATTGCCTGACGGCCATGCATGTCCGTCTGCCGGACTCGAGATCACGCAGATGGGACGGGCCAATGCATGTTTCCGGTGTGCCCCCACGTCGCATTGGAACAATGTTTTAAAAGGGTTTGACACAGACGAATACCTGGTTTCCAATTACCAGGTTTCGAATCTGAACAGAAGGAATTATTTCAAAGGGTTTACGGCAATGCTTGTCTGTAATGGACAACTTTGTACATTCAATGATTTACCCGGAAGGGGGGCATCCGATAAAACAGGATTGCGAAGATGGGATGCTACCTATACCGCATCAGACCCGAGAAGTAAGTTTAAAAAATAAAAATTCATTTCTGCATGAAACTGTTTGGAATCGGGTTAAATAAAACGGGAACAAAAACACTTGGGGAATGTCTCACTGTTTTAGGTTTCAGGAATAAATCATTTGATTTAAACCTGATGCTGGCTTTTTCCAGGGGAGATTTTAATGAAATATTCATGATCTGTGATGAGTTCGACAGCTTTGAAGATTGGCCATGGCCACTGCTTTACCGGGAATTGAACAGCCACTATCCGGATTCAAAATTCATTTTAACGCAGAGGAAGGATCCGGAAACGTGGTATAAAAGTCTTTGCAGGCATGCTGACCTCACTGGCCCGACACAAGCCAGAAAAATAGTGTATGGGTATGAGATGCCCCACAAACATAAGGACCATCATATCAACTTCTATGTAAAGCATAATGCGGAAGTAATTCAATACTTTAAGGATACACCTGAAAAATTATTGGTTGTTTCCTGGGAAAATGGAGATAGTTGGAAAGAATTGGGTGACTTTTTAAAGGTTAACGATATTCCTAAACGACCTTTTCCCCATAAAAATAAATCAGAAATGAAGTGATACAGGATTCCAACTTGAACGAATTCTGGAATTTCATTCTTTCATTAAAGCAACTTGTCGGGATGGAGCTAATAATGATTGACTTTTTTATAATTCATGCCTACTTCTTCTTTCTGATTTTGGCTGCAGCCATATTCATTTTATCAGGTCTTTATGCTCATAAAACAATAGTCAAACAAATTAGTTTTAACCTGTCCGCAGTTTTTATTGCCTTTGTACTTTATGAATCATTTCTATGGATTAATTCTAAGCCGATAAAGGATAAGGGATTCAATTTAGGAACATTTTACGAAAAGAATAACTATGTGGAATCAGACCTTCTGGGTTATAAACTCAAGGGAAATGGTGTTTTTACATCTAAAAAGTACACCTCTACCGGAATTCTGGTGTATGATGTTGTGTATACAATTAAAAATGGAATTCGATTTACACCAAATACGAATGAAAAAAGTTCGATTTCGGCTGTTTTTTTGGGATGTTCTATTACTTTTGGTGCAGGTGTTAATGATGCAGAAACGTTACCATTTTACTTTAATAAGTTTGCAAACAATAAATACAGAGTATTAAATTATGGAGTGCCTGGCTATGGTACACACCAGATGTTGGCCTTAGTTGAAAGCCAGTTGTTCAGAGATCTGCCAACCAATATGAGGGGTAATACCATTGTTGTTTATAGCTTTATTCCTGACCATATCAGACGATGTGCGGGATATAATAAATGGGATTTACACGGACCTAGATACGAAATCAGTGACGGAAAATTGGTAAAAAATGGAAACTTTTCAAAAACGAAGAAATTGCTGTTACATAATGAATTCATTACGAATATTTGGAACGAATCATATACATACAAAAATAATTTTTCTATTGAGGCACAAAAAGCATCACATTATGATGTGTTACGAACATTAGAAATAATTAACAGGACAAATAATATTTTGCAACAACAAGGGATTGAATTTATAATAATTGTATGGGACCAAAGAAAAGAGGTTGAGCGAATTGATAAGGAGGAACTTGACTATTTTTATAATACATTAAAACATCTGAAGATTACGGTGTTTTTTGTTAGTAACATCGTCAATCCTGAAAAATATGAAAACGAGATGGATGTGTATTCTATCAAGAACGATGGACATCCAACACCACTCTTTTACCAAACTGTTGCAAAATATGTATTTAACAATTTAGTTACAGAGTGAATATATGTTAATTTATTGACATTGGTTTATAAAGGTAATAGATATACTAATAACTTTGATATATGTATCTGAGTGTTAAACAGATATTTTTAAAAATCATTTAGGATCACGATGAAAAACTGTATTGTTTTAGGATTTGGCAGAAGTGGTACAAGTTTAATGGGCGGAATTCTCTATCATTCAGGATATTTTATGGGTGATGACCTTTATCCTCCCAGAGAAAGTAATCCAAAAGGATTTTTTGAGAATGAAGTGATTAATGTTATTAATGAAAAAATCTTGTCTGAATATGATTATATAAAGATCAGGAAAACAACTGACCCTATTTTGTATAAAAGTTCTCCCTTTAATCCAGTGTACGGTCAACGTTGGTTAAGCTACATTGAACCAGGTACAGATATCACCTGTTTCGATGATTCGATCGGTTCAGAAATTCAAAAGGCGCTTAACGTGCCTGGTTTTGCCTATAAGGATCCGCGATTCAATTATACCCTACCGATATGGAACAGATTTCTTGCCGGGGATATCGTTAAAATTTGTATGTTTCGACATCCAAGCGCTACTGTTGAAAGTGTCATTAAAGATTGTAAAACGGCTGATTATCTGGCAGATTTTTATATCGACCGTGAAATTATATATAAATTATGGTATAATAGTTATCAACGTGTGTTGACTAACTTATCTGGCTACACAGATGAAAAGATAATTTTTGTTAATTACGGACAGTTATTATCAAAGGAAATATTGCCGGAATTATCAGAAAAATTGGAGGTCGACCTCGAATCTGATTTTATTTTACCTGAATTGAATAGAAGCCTGTCAACAAGTATTGCCCCCCACAACATAACTGAATTATACGAAACTCTTTGCAGATTATCAGGGTTATACAAGACAAAAAGTCACCCAACTCAATTGTAGTAAAGGATTGGTAAACTATAACTTGCACAACCCTAAATTAGTGACCTACTTTTGCGATCAAAAACAAACCCATGAACAACCGTAAGCCTTCAGTGCAATGTTAAAGAGATAGTAAAGCAGGACCATTAAAAGGATGAAAATGTCTTCCTCTTATTTTCCAGGTAAAATTGCAAAGTCTGACCATAGATAACGAAGTCAAGAACAAAGAAATTCAGGTAAATCCATCGGGTTCGTGTAATCTGATCCCGGAATGTTAAAGTAGTGGTTGCGGCCGGTTTTTCTGGAGTTGTTTTATCATGATTCCCAATTGTCATCTTTTTCGTATCCCAGCTGAATCAGTGAATCACCAAAAAGTTCGAGAAACCTTTGTTTCAGTAAAGGGTTGAAATAATTCTTCCATTGTTGAATTTCACCTGATCTGACATGCGCATTATTGTAAACCCGGGAAGACAAAATGCTGTTTTTACGAACAATTTCTAGAAGGATCGAAAGTAATTCATCCGAAAATCCAAGGAAAGAAATCAGATCCCTAAAAATGACTAAGTCCGTGTCTTTAATTAACGATTCATATTTTAACTCATAAAATAATGGATTGGTATAATTCCAATTCACCATGTCATTGTTGGTAACTCTGCCAATCATCTCCATTTCGAAGAGAAGTTGTTCATCGGTGGTTTTAAGGCTATTAATTTTATCATGGTATGTTTGCCCCTGAAGCCTTTCTAAAGGCCTATAAAGCCATTTTTCCTGAGATTTTTGATGATAAAAACATCCGGAAATAATTACATCACGTGGATCCCTGATAATATGGATGCCCCGATACTGTAATGATAACAACTCCGGAGTAAATCTGCTGTGATGGTTGAGAATAACATCGCTGGTTGTATCAGGTACCGTGTTTTTTGAACAAACATGAAACTTCAATGAAAACTGACGGCAAATTTCTTCGAAGATTGATTGAAGCCATACCGTACCTGTTTTATGATGGGTCCCTATCAATATTTTATGGGGAAGTACATTGAGTTTCTCCATGGTATATTCAGATTATGAGGAGCTTTCGCACCCGTAAGTTTTGTCAGTTATATTAATAATTTGCATAAAAATTTCCGAATACCTTCATTATTCATGCTTTGATGGTCGAGATTTTACTTTATTCCTGGGGGCCATCATTAAAAAAAAACGATGAATATTCGGGTTTATCTTTAAAAAAATCCAGACACTCTTCGTAATTGGTTATTAATTCTGTCAACGGAAAAGGATTGGATTTTATCTCTGTACTATAATTGTATCCGTATGGAGAAATATCCAGAAATGCTGAGATGTTCTCCAGGGTTTCCCGTGTATTTGAAAAAAGATCAAGGTATTCAATTTGCAGAAGATGATGGCAGTATGATTCCAACATATTAATGCAAAAGTGTTTCGTATGCTTTCGCCATAAAAGTCGTTCGTACAGGAAGGAAGGATCGACCGAAATTTGTTGTTTTTCCATCTTTTCGGCCAGATGCCATCTTGCATATTCATTGGCAATTAATCCGGAAATTTCAGCCCGGATACTGTTTTGCCTGCATAGGACGATAAAGAAAGCATTTCGGTAATTTAGAATGAATTCATAAAAGTCGATGAAGCGGATTGCCTGAGGAAACAAGATCTTACATCCTTTATATTTCCCTTTTAGCCTGCCAACCTGGAATTCAATTTTTTGCAACGCTGACTCCGGTTTTGCCTGATCATTCCCGCTATTATCAAAATTCAGGTTCTTGATGTAATCAGGGTTAATGACCTCATCGAGCAGGCCTATTTCGTTGTGTGAATCAAGGGTATTGATCAACCATGTAGATCCGGACCGGGATTCAGCGAAGATAAAAAGCCGGTGATGACTCTCCTTCTGTATTTCAGGGAATGATTTTACACGGTGTTTTATCGTTGATGTGATCATAGGCTTTTATATATTGGAGATTCGACCACGCTGGTTATAAAAAATTCAGTAGTCAGTTTCTTTTTAATTGGATGATCCTGTAAATAGAGATGAGTTTTCAGGATCAGATCCATATCCTGAAGTTTTATCGCAGCTTCGGCCAGGTCATTGAAATAAAAAGGATAATCGGCACCAAGGTATTCAACCACAGGTTCAATGGGATTAACCAGGACCGGGGTATTTCTTACAATACACTCTATAATGGAATTATTTGCCGAGGCATCGTATAGGTCCAGAAAAACAATATTTTCCGTTAATAATCTGTCATAATCCTCATTAGACAGGAAGTCAATGGATGTTACCGAGTTGATGACTCCAGGGGTAAGCATGTCTCTGAATTCTCCATGCCTCCTTTCCTCTTCCAGAAGGTGGTCAATATTTGAATCTTTTTTCCGTAAAAATATTTTGTGATAATTAAAAGCTTCCAGCATATGGATTGCATACAATTTTCTTAGCCAGAAACCGACCTGGACAACCTTTTTTTCAGCATTTTGTAAAAAGCCATTCCAATCCCATTTTAGACCGGGTTCTTCCGTTGGATGGAGGAGGTTATTGACCGGGACATTCAACCTGGATTGTAAAATTCTTTTATGATATAGTGAAAGCGTAAACAGCCCTTTGCAAAATTTAAAGCTTTCCTGCCATTCCGGTAAAGAAAAGATCGAATCATTTGATACTTCGTGGGCGAACCAGGGTGGTACAACCGGAGGAACGTGGATAAAGCCAATCCATGGTTCAAGGTGAGGATGTATACCTTCCGGATGCCAGTGAAATGTCCGTTCAATGAATGCATCAATAAGAATGCCATCAGGATTGTGCAATCCGGCTAACGATGCGAAGGCGAATCCCCATCCACTTCTGTGGGATCCATAATAGGCTCCGACCTGGTTTCCCAGGTTAACTTTTCGCGGATAGACCTGATTGAGGTCCTGATCGAAAGGTTTATTATCAGGATATGAATAACCGGTGTTATTCCGGACAATGTCATCGAATTTTTTGTTAAACTTCCGGATCAGGTTAAATAAATTCAAATCCTGTTTCGATTTTTGCCGGCTGTAATATAGATTAAGCAGCGTGATCAGCTCATCCCTGTTCAATTCCAACAGTAATTCCCTGGATAAACCGGCTCCCAATTCATAAAATCGTTCAATAATAGCCTGTGATTCGCATTGGTCCATAATTTCAACGGGAACCGTATTGTGATCCTCCTGGTCCTGGTTGCAATAGATAACATTTCTGTTTGCAACCTCAACAGAGAAAGAAAGTTGTTTTTCTTCGGTAGTCCATGGCTTGTAATTGGAGGTAAGAAACCTGTTTACCAGCGAATTTAACAGTGATTTCTCCGTATCATCCATGCCATTTATAAAGGTTATATGGTTTTGGAAACTGGTCCTGTTCGAATGAGGAATGTGCAACAAGGTGTCATGGTTAAAATCCTTCCTTATCAACAATTTATTTTCCAGCCGGTCGTACAGATCAATATCATCCCAGCCGTATGATTTAATAAATTCATTATATCCATTGACCGAAAAGAAACTGTCCCTGAACATAAAGCTGATCCCGTGCAGGTGTCTTTCATTGTCATTCCGCGCAGTTTTCCAATTCCCGGTAAAAAACATTCCGGATTCAAGGGTATGCTGTTCAAAAAAACCGGGTAATATTTTTACATCAGCATCTATTTTCAGGATTTTTGATTTTGAGGTAAGGCGGGCGGAAAGATTACAGGCATGCGACAGTATCCATCTGGGTTGGTCGCGGACGATGGCAAGAATAATTTTCCCATTCTGGTACTGTTGCACCAGGGGGACAAGCGATTCGTCGGAAGACCAATCGACAATGATGATCTCATCAATCTGGTCATGAAGGACCCAGGTTTTAAGGGACTCCTCTAGTGTTTCTTTACGATTTTTAACGGCCGTAAAGAGAGAGATACCTTCAGCGATTTCGCGTTTAAATGGATTCAGGCTGACCATCATGGTTTCAGTGTAAAAGTGTATTTCTCAAAATCAAATTTCAATACCGGCAATGGATAAGAAATTTTTTTCTCAAGATTTTCCCTTCGTAAAAATGCACAACTCCGGGGAAGTTTTGCATTGAATTTTCTGTTCCTGATTACTTTGTTAAGAAACATCCTGTCGTTTTCAGACAACAGCGTATAATTGAAATCGATGATCTGATTACATTCTTTAAGATAATCATTGTAGTTGATCTTTGACATTTGTCCATCCTGCCTTGTCCGGAAAGCGCCAAGCATGGCGTCTGTCAAATAAAGGGTTTCATGATGATAGAACCTGATCCAGAGTTCGAAATCGCCGGCAAATTTGTATTCAGTTGAAATATATCCTCCCGCTTTTTCCCACAGATGCCTCGTCCAGAAAGTAGATTCCTGTTGTATAAAACTACCATTCATGAAATCCTTTAAATAAAAGAAAAATTTTGAGCCCACGGCAGGTCTGTGAAAAACAATCCTGTTTTCGTCATCAATGACTACCGGATACCCCTGAATCCAATGGACATCTTTATTAAGTGTAAAAAGTTCTGATATGGTAAAAAGTGATCCTGACAGAAATCGGTCATCCGAATTGATCCATCCCATAATTTCCCCCGTACTTTTCCTGAAGCCCTTCTGTATCGCGTGATACAGACCGTTATCCGGTTTGCTTTCCCAATAAGCAATGGAGTTGGAATATTTTTCAATCAGTTCAACGGAACCATCCGTACTTCCGCCGTCGATTATTATGTATTCAAGGTTCGGATAATTCTGATCAAGCACTGACAAAATTGTATTTTCCAAATGCCTTATTCCGTTGAAGTTCGGAGTTATAATGCTTATTTTTGGATAGTCATTCATGTCATTGGTTGCCGATATGTACTCATGATCACCATTTTTTCTTAAAATCTCCCTTTGTAAAATATTTCTCGATCAAACAATACAGCAAAATAAATAAATAGCGGCTTCCCATTTCACGGATCTTTAATTTCGACTGTCCGTATTTCCTGTTCCGCCATGTATTGGGAACGATTTTATAAGAATATCCTCTGATGATCGCTTTTAAAGGTAATTCAATCGTTAGATTAAAATGAGGCGATAAAAATGGTTTTATTCCTTCAATCGTCTCTTTTTTATATAATTTGAATGCATTGGTTGTATCATTATATTTAATCCGGAAGGCCCATTTAATGATGTAATTGGAAATCCGGTTGATCATTTTTTTTACCCTGGGATAATCATGGGTTCCGCCACCTTTAATAAACCGGCTCCCAAAAACACAATCGTAATTCCCTTCATCCATCGTCCTGAAAAATTTAATCAGATCTTCCGGGGAATCAGAGAGATCGGCCATCATTACTGCAACACAATCACCTGAAAACTCCTCCAGTCCCTTCCTTACAGCGTACCCAAATCCATTGGGCGCCTCATTTGTGAGAAAACGCAACGTCGGAACGGCAGCACTCATGTTTTCAAGAGTTGTCAGAGTTGTATCTGTTGAATTATCATTTATAACGAGAATTTCATGATCAATCTTTTCTTTTGAAAGCCCGGAAAAAATGATTGGCAGGGACTCAGCCAAAGATGCTGCCTCGTTGTAAGCGGGAATGACAACCGACAACTTCATTTTTCAGCAATGATTAAAAATTGTTTACCAAATATTTTCCATAAAACCGGCAATGAAAAGTATGCATTAACCGTAAATTTGTTAACCGGCAACCTTCCCCTGAATGAAATGGGTAAAAACCTCGGAATCACTTTTTTTATTGAAAATCCGGCGCTGTAAAGATGTTCTTCAAGGCTAAGGTGGGTAAGGATGGTCTTATGATCGGCAAAGTCAAAATATTCTTTCGAGCAATACTTGAAATTCGGACCCATCACTCCGATTCTGCCCCCTTTTCTCAGGGTGTGATACATTTTAATCAGCAATTGGTGAACTTCTTCCTGGGAATTCAAATGCTCCAGGAAATTGGACAGAAATGCGGCTTCAAAGTAATCCTCCGGAAGTTCAATTTGCAATGAATTACCGGTTTTAACCCGGATATTATCCCCGGCATATTTCCCGATAATCTCCGGATTCAAATCAACGGCCCATTTTTCTATAACCGGGATGGCATTTATAAACTCGCATTCACCGGCTGCCGGATCGATTATTGATGCCGGATGATTTAATTCGTTGTAAATGCAACCAGCAATAACCTGCCAGGTGATAAGTTTTTTCTGCCTGTCAACATCCTTAAACCGATACTCATAAATGCGGGTATAGTCCATATTACATTCGTTTGCTTAATCCATCGTGAATCTGGACCAGGATATCTTCAAGGCTAAATTCCCAGTTCCACTCCGGATAATGAGCCTTGAATTTTGAAAGATCACTGATATACCAGATATGATCGCCTACCCGGTTTGTTTCTGAGTAGGAGAAGTTCATTTTTTTACCGGTAATTTTCATGGAGAAGTCGATGGCTTCCTGTACAGAACAATTGGAGTGTCTTCCTCCCCCTGCATTATAGGCTTCTCCCCGGCGGGGATTCTGATAGAAATGCCAGAACATATTTACCAGATCCCAGCTATGGATATTATCGCGGACCTGTTTGCCTTTATAACCATAAATCGTATAATGATCTCCTGTGATCGCACACTTCATCAGGTAGGAAAGAAAACCATGCAACATTGTTCCCGAATGGTTTGGACCTGTAAGGCAGCCGCCCCTGAATACTCCGACATTCATGTTAAAATACCGTCCGTATTCCTGCGACAATACATCGGCAGCGACTTTCGACGCCCCGAACAGCGAATGCTTGCTGTGGTCAATGCTCATGGATTCGTCAATACCGTACTTATAAAATTTGTGTGACTGGTCAATTTCCCACCGTGTTTCCAGTTCTACCAAAGGGAGGAAATTAGGGGTATCGCCATAAACTTTGTTGGTCGAAGTATAGATAAAAACGGCTGAAGGGCAATACTTACGTGTTAATTCAAGCATGTTCAGCGTGCCGTTCGCGTTTACGGTAAAATCGGTAACCGGTTCCCTGGCTGCCCAGTCGTGGCTTGGTTGGGCCGCCGCATGAACAATTAATTTAATATCGGCGGAATATTCCTTGAAAACCTGTTCCATTTCCGTGTAATTCCGGATGTCGGTATTGTAATGCACATAATTTTCATATGTTTTTTCCAGATGCTGCCTGTTCCAGTCGGTTGATGCATTTTCACCAAAAAAATAGGCGCGCATATTATTGTCAATTCCAATTATTTTGTCAAACCGGGACGATAGAAAATCAACGGTCTCGCTACCGATCAATCCCGCGGATCCAGTTACTATTGCAATATTCATTATACCTGTATTAGATTAGTATTTTACGCAAAATGTCCTGGTTCAGGCTTAACCAGTCATAAATTTCCGTGATGATCTCTTTTGGTTTTTTTTCCGGTCTCCACCCCGATAAGGTCGTGATCTTTGAATTATCTGAAATATAGATCCTGATATCGGCCACCCTGGTTTCATTAATTCGTTCAACCGGGATCTTGTTCCCGGTTACCTCTTGACAAAGCACCGTTAATTCCTGCAGTGATACACTCCCATCCGGGCCCCCGCCAACATTAAAGATTTCGCCGTTATATTTGCCGATGTTGTGGATCTGTTCATCAATCAACCTGAACAGGTCGTGAATATGTAGAATATCACGTATCTGTTTGCCTTTGCCTCCATATCCGAAATAACCCAGTCTGGTTTTCCAGAGATGACTTGCAACCCACAAAGCAACAACCCCCTGATCAACTTTGCCCATCTGGTAAGGCCCTGTGATCACGCCACAACGGTTAATCACAGTTTTCATTCCACCCAATTCATTGTATTCCTGAATGAGCAATTCGGAAGCAAGTTTGGTTGCCCCATAAAATGAACGGGCACCCCGGAGTGGAAAATTTTCAGAAATGCCGGAGGATGAAACACCTTGAACAGACTGAGAAGGGCTGATTTCAAAACGGGAAGGAGATTCGGTAAATTGAATATTCTCCAGGAGTTTAATCGGATAGACCCGGCTGGTGGAAAGAAATATGAATCCGGCTTGATTCCTTGCAGCAAAATGAAGGCAGTTAACAGTTCCGGTTAAATTAGTATTGATCAGGTAATCCAGCGAACTGTTAATTCCTGCCAATACCGATGGTTCAGCGGAGGCTTCAATCAGAAGATCAATATTCCCGACCTGGTCAAAATCTTCTTTGTTCCGGATATCCCCATGAAAAAAGCAAACGCCCGCTTCTTTTAACCGGCCGATGTTCAATTCAGAGCCACGGCGTTTAAGGTTATCCAGGGCAATAATTTTGAAGGAAGGATATTTTTTTTTAAAAAAAACAGCCAGGTTTGAACCTACAAATCCACAACCACCGGTAACAAGAATTGTCTTATCCATTCAACAATGCTGTTAATTTTTTAATCAGTGTGCCAAAAGTACGCATATCAGGAATTCTTTTTTCAAAATGGAGGTTAAACTTATTGGACCATACCGAATTTTACCGGTATTTTGTACTGACTGCATTGTACTAATTTACCTTTATAACCTATTGCAAGGCCGATAAAATATTCACCTTTGAGTAAAGAAACTTTAATGTTTGCCGTGTACCCGGCATCAGGCATGGCCGGTTGTTTATAAGCTTCATTTACATCCAATCGGGATTTACGATGGGTGGTGATAAATTTAGTGTTTCCATCAGGGTTTTTAAGGGTAATAAAAATGTCATCTGCTGCGAGACCATCTTTTGCAGAATAGGCAGCCCAGCCTTCCACAGACATGGACTCAACTGATTCAGCCTTTTCAGGAGCCGGATATACATCATTGACGATGTCGATCGACCCGTCACAGTGAGCGATTGTTGCTTCAGTATAGCCAATTGGAAGCGAATCAAGGATTGTATCGAAAAGGCCATCGATTGTTGATATATCCATCAACGGATTGGGTTTCAGTATACTGAAGGTCACATCATACTCATTATTCCACAGCCAGGATTTACCATCCCGTGGTGCAATGACAATTGACTTAACCTGTTTCCATTCTAAATATCCCGGTTGTCCATATAACATTGCGAACTCAGTGGTATTGTCAATCAATGGTGAGATCAGAAATCCGGATTTCGCCATACCGGCAATCATGCGATACTGTTTTTTCATGCCATTATGCTTTTCAACTATGATTTGCAACTGGTCAGGCTTGAAAAAAAAACTGAGGATACTGCCTAAAAACGTTTGTTTGATCCCGATATGTGCCATTACCGGTTGATGTGTATTGGGCAAAAGAACATGCTCACCGAATCGGTGTTTTTCGTTTTTTAACTTCCGATGATCTTCAATAAAGCTGATGGATTGTTTTTTCTGAAGGAATAAAAAATTGTTCGTCATTCTGACAGGCTGGTAGTTAGCCAACAGGACCGGCCAGCTTGCCCCGTCTTCGATTGATGGAATGCGTCCGTCGATGGGTTCTACCCTGAAAATAATGTTTTCCGGCGCTTTGTTTCCGAGGAGATGCTTGCGGTTCACCTCAGCCAGCTCCGGGGAAAAAACAGCATAACTCTGAAATACCGGCCGGGGCGACCAGGTGTTTCCGGAAGCAATCAACCGCGATTGATTGAAGGAATATATGTCGGAAGTACCCTGCATCATTGGAAAGTAAGCCTTTAAACGAATGGAACTCACTGCGGCATCGAACTCCTTACCGGGCCAATTCCTGTTTTCCATTCTCTTTATCATGCCGTACCATGCTTTCGAATAGGTAGTGATAAAGTTCTTGCCAATCCTTGTAATTGATGAGTTAATGTAATGGTGATCAATTTGATACCAGGCAATTATTGCAAAGAGAATGGCCGGATAGATCATCCGGGATTTAAATATAAAAGGCAGCAACAGGGCCGCGATCAGGATTGAAGTTCCGGAGACAATTGCATGGGCATCGTGACGTACAAATCCGGCTTTGAAGGATAGAAATAAAAATACAAACCAGGTTAAGAATAAAAAAGATTTTTCAATCCCGGACGTTTTGGTTTGGATAAGTATGGCAAGCAACAAGAAGGCTGCAGCAGTTAAAAACAGGACTATTTCGCTGGTATTACCATTTGTTGCCATCGATTCTGTATAACCGGATATGATGGGAGCCATGCCAATAAAGTATTCTGGCAAAGTCATCGCCGACTGACCAGATATAATCCAGAAAAAAAGCATGGAGAGCATGGGGGAAACCACACATAATATCGCATAAATTCCTTGCCGTTTTATAATAAAATACACCAGACACAAAACGTTAACAGCCATACAGAGGATCAGCATGGAACCTTTAATCAACGGGAGTAATCCCAACGGAGAAAAAAGCAATGCCAAATAGTACGGCGCTAGTTTATTGTTAGCCATCCGACCTTCTCCTGGAAAAAGGTTTTTGAAGGACACCAATCCCACGACCAACGGAAGTGAAAAAAGCAAGGTGTCAGCAGAATACCTGAAACAGGTCAGGGTGAAGCAAAATGCCAGGATCCAGATCCAATGAACACCTTTCATTAACAGGAACAGGCATACCCAGTAGGTCAAGGCAAGGCAGAGGCTTCCAGCGAGCATCATCCAGTCTGTTGACGGATGGTACAACCGTGTATAAATACAACCGTACGGGCCAAAAGTCAATAAGATCTCGTTGCCAAATGAAAGCCCCTGAGCTGCTGCCTGGTTGATTCCATATTGCCATGAAGCATCAATACCATCCCTGGGCATTCTGGGCAGGAAGGGTACGAAAATGGCAATGAGTGTGATCAACAGAACAAGCCACAAAAAGAAATTGACCGAAGAGGTTAAATTCCCTGAACCAAATTTCGTAAAATGCTTTCCTGATATGGTCAAGTTGAACGGTTTGGTATGACGTTAATCAATTAATTATCATGGATTAACGATTTTTAAATCCAATCGTCTTTGCGATGAATTTTGCCGGAGCGATAAGGAATTTTCCTGTTTTCCATGTGTAAGAACTATAGATCCTGGCTATATCACGATTGTTGGCAGAAATTTCGGCCTTCAGTTTCTCCATTTCCAGGCTATATTTTTCAACTGTTTCCCTGAAAAGTCGTTCCTTCCCGGCTATGGTAAGATCGAGTTGGACAATATGTTCGTTGTTTAAGTCAATAACCTGTATAAATTCTGCCTCTTTTTGCCGGAAGAGTTCCAGCGACTCAAGTTGTTCGGCCTTCAATGAATTGATCATTTCTTCGAAGCCATTTTTCAGTGTACCTATTGAATCCAGGTGATCCGATTTAAGTTTGGCAACAGCCAGTACATATTCAGCTTTTAAATTGCTGACAATCTGGTTGTGTTCAGAATCCAGTTCGGCCAGGCTTTGAACATGTTCTTCTTTTAATCCGGAAACTATAAGGGTATGCTCAGTTTTCAGATTGGTTACAAGTTTATCCTGGTCTTCTTTCAGGCTGGTTATGGCCTGATCATGTTCTTTTTTCAATACGTTCACAAGATGTTCGTGTTCTTCCTGAATGTTGGCGATGGCCTGATCATATTCATTTTTCATATTGATCAAACCATGCTGTTGTTCTTCCTTTAAATAGTTGATTGCCTGTTCATATTCGGTTTTCAGGTTGGTCATGCCTTGTTCATGTTCCTCTTTCAAACTGCTGATGTTCTGCTTATGCTCATCTTTTAGGTTGTTAATGGTAGTGTCATGTTCTTCTTTAAAGGTGGCAAAAACCGCTTCCTGTTCGCTCCTTACTTTTGTACTGGTTTCATCAAATTCGGATTTCAGGGCGGCGGCCGATACGTCATTTTGGTTCTGAATGGCAACAACCAATTCGGAATGTTCTTTCAGCTGAGCAGCAATGTGTTGATTGAGCCGTTCAGTTTCTGCGTTCAATTCATGGATTGTGTTGATGTATTCATTTTCCTTATGACGGGCTATAGGGTAATAAAACTCTGAAGTGGCATGGTAAAGATTTGAGTCTTGCAGATCAAGCTGAAAATATTTTATTACATTTTCAGGAAAGTCAAGGTAAAGAGAATAATCACCCGCTTCTGATGATTTTCCTCCGGTAGTAAAAAAGGCAATGATCTTGTCAACATATGTAAATTTGTATTTGGCCCAGCAACGTACATTGTAATCCCAATCGGATGTAACTTTGTATTTAGTCTCATAGTAACCAACCTTCTTTATGATGCTTCTGGGATATAAGATGCTTTGATGGCAAATATTCCACCGGAATAATTTCTCCAGGGTAAAGGGCCCGTCATAGATGCTATTATCCTTGGCCCATGGAGCATCACCTTTAATAATAACGTTACCGTAAACAACCTGTTCTTCCTGAAAAAGCCCCTCTTCAAAGAGTTCTGTCAATACCCGGTTATTGTAAAATGTATCATCAGCGCCCATGAAATAGAGCCAGTCTCCGGTAGCGATGTCCATTCCTTTGTTCATTGCATGATATATTCCTGAATCCTTTTCGGTCAGTAACCGGATGTTTTTATATTTCTTCTGGTACTTACGAATGGTAGGAACAGTTTTATCCTTTGAGGCTCCGTCGACAATGATGTGCTCAATATTCTTATATGTCTGATTTGCGACAGATAACAGCGCTGTCTCAATGGTTTCCCCGGTATTGAAGGTAGGGGTTATAATGGTGATCTTCGGGTGCATCATAGATGATGACGATTAAAATTTTCAATTGTATGAAAAATACAATATATCTGCATTACGATTCCATATATTGGCGATACAAAGCTAACGATTCTACAAGAACTTGGATGGACTACAATTGGGTTTTTCTAAAATCGGAACATATGTGATTATTAATAATTTACCTGTTTCTGTTCAGATGTTTCGACATTAACCGCGTTCATTTAATCTATCTACCTCATCCCCTGCACCCCTTATCCTCAAGGAGAAGGGGACGGGGAACGAGGAACCTGGCTTAATTCCCCGTCGCTTGCGACGTGAGATACTTTTTTACCATTTTGATACCTCGTTGCTCTGCGGCGAGGAGGTTCATTATGTAAAATTGCAAAGTTTCCCGGAATTACGAAAACAATATTTTAGTAAAACGGGAGGGCTCAAAGATTTTTTCAGAGAATTGATATAATCTTTTTATTTTTGCATCGCAAAAATATCCGTCATTTTCATGAACCTGTTATTCAGTAATTCAATTGTAGCGGGAATTTATGTCTCAAAATAAACCAACCTTAAATCCTTACCTATGAAAAAGATCCTTTACCTGGCAGTTGTGATGTTAGTTGTCATCGCCGCCTGTAAAAGCAAAACAAGTAAAGAACTGTTCGAATCGGCTGAGGCCAAGTTCAAGGCCGGTGACTATAGTGGCGCTATTGCTGATTATAACGAAGTTATTGAAATGGATACCAGCAACGTGCAGGCTATTTATCATCGCGCCAATGCCAAAACCTGTGTGTCTGATTTTAATGGAGCACTTGAGGATTATGGAAAGGTGTTAAAGTGGCATCCGCAAGATGGGAATGCCTACTTTTGCCGTGGTAACTGTAAAAAAATACTAGGTGATTTTACCGGCGCCATTTTGGAACTGGATAAAGCGATCCAGTACAGTACCAAAGCACAGCCAAAGGGTTACGAACTAAGAGGCTTCTGCAAATTACAAACCGGAGATCTGGCCGGGTCATTAATCGATTTCGATAAGGCCATTGAACTTAATCCCAAACTGCCTGATGCTTATCTTTACAGGGGTACTGTAAAATTGAAAACAGGATTAATACCGGAGGCGTGTACTGATCTTGCGCAGGCTTTAGCCTTGGGAAAGAAGGAGGCCGACGACCTGATCAAGAAGAACTGCAAGTAAAAGTTCTCTCCCGATTATATGAATGAATAATCCACGATTAATTGCCTTTTATTTACCGCAGTTTCATCCGATACCGGAGAATGATGCCTGGTGGGGGAAAGGATTCACCGAATGGGTGAATGTGGCCGCGGCCAAGCCTGTGTTTCCAGGCCACTACCAACCACATCTTCCGGCCGATCTTGGTTTTTATGACCTCCGGCTGGCAGAGGTCCGTGAAGCACAAGCCAGTATGGCCAGAGAGTATGGAATTCATGGCTTTTGCTATTATTACTACTATTTCAACGGAAAACGGCTGCTGAACAGGCCGTTGGATGAGAATCTGGCGACAGCTAAACCCGATTTCCCATTTTGCATCTGCTGGGCCAATGAAAACTGGACCAGAAGATGGGATGGGAATGATACGCATATCCTGATCGAACAGGTCCATTCGCACGAGGACGATGTAAATTTTATTCATCAGTTGATTTCCGTACTGAAGGACAAACGATACATAAGGGTCAACGGCAGGTTATTGGTACTTGTTTACCGGGTCGACCGGATGCCTGAACCCCGCAAAACAGCAGAGACCTGGCGTGAAATTGTTAAAAAGGAGATCAATGAGGAGTTGTATCTTTGTGCCGTCAACAACTTCGTCAAAGATATTGACCCTTCCGTGATCGGATTTGACGGAACTGTTCAATTCCCGCTCGATTTTCATCCCGATTGCAGGGTAGATATTAAACTGTTTGCAGAGACGAACGGATTGGATTTTGAAACAATTAAAGATAACTGGATCATTGACTACCCCAGTATCGTAAACTATATGGCCAATCTCTCGAAACCCGGCTATAAGTTTTTCAGGGGGGTTTTTCCTGCCTGGGACAATACCCCGAGAAGGCAGAACACGAGTGCGATTTTCATCAATTCCTCCCCCGGACTTTACAAACTTTTTTTGAAGGCCACCCTTGCGCTCACCCGTGCTGAGCATAAGGGTGACGAACAACTTGTTTTCATCAATGCCTGGAACGAATGGGCGGAGGGCGCTCACCTGGAACCGGATCAGAAGTATGGCATGCAATGGCTGGAGGCAACCAGGGAAGCGGTGATTGAGGATGGTAAAGACCTTGATCCAATGATCGCACTGAAAGCTCAAAGCGTTGTCGTCCAGATTAAAGTAACCGGGGAGAATCCATCTGAAAAAAATAATGAATTTGAAGCCCCATTAGACTCCGGGATCAACATTATAATGAACTCTTATACGTTCAGAGTTGGCAGGATCATCATGTGGTTACCGATCAGGTTGCTCAACTTGTTAAAACGGTTAAATATCATTCATCATGAATAACAAACCCAGGATCCTCGTTGTTTCTTACAATATACCCCGGCCCGATAAAAGTTCCGGAGAACTCAGGTTTGTTGCAATCCTGGAGATGTTATCTGAATTCTGGGACCTGGACTTTTGTGTTGCCAACTCACATGTTGAATGGAACAGGGCGGACGAATTGATCCCATACATTCAACGACTTGCAGAAAAGGGTATCCGGGTCCTGCCATCCACAAAAGAGGCATTCGTTGAAGCCGTGAAAGTGAACCAATATGCAGGGGGTTACTTTAATCTTTATTGGGTAGCAGAAGAAATGATGCCTTTGTTCAAAGCGGCACAACCCAATGCCTTCACCATCGTTGATTCTGTGGACGTGCATTATGCCAGGGAAGAAACCCAGGCAAAACTCGGCGCTGTTGAGATGTCGCAGGTATTGCAAACGAAAAAGAGAGAGTTGGGTGTTTACGGATCCGCAGATGTTACTATTGCCGTGAGTAAGGATGACCTTACCCTGCTGACCACGAAGGATGGACTGAAGAATGTGTTCCTGATTCCCAACATCGTGAGGGAGTATCCCAGGGTGGAGGGCAAACGCAAGCCAGTCGTGGTATTTATTGGCTGTTATGCATGGTATCCCAATCCGGAAGCAGTGAAATGGTTTGCCGACCTGATCTGGCCAATTATTTACAGGTCAATTCCTGACGCTGAATTTTTAATTATTGGCAGTGATCCTACACCCGAAGTACTTTCATTGGCTGAAGTTCCGGGCGTCAGGGTGCTGGGATTTGTCCCGGAAACAAAGCCTTACCTTGAAATGGCAGCAGTTTCAGTTGCCCCATTGCGAGTGGGAGGGGGCATGAAGGGGAAGGTAAACGAGGCAATGGCCCATGGAATTCCGGTTGTAGCGACCAAAATTGGTGCCCAGGGATTTGAAGCCATTCACAGAAAGCACATGATGGTTACCGACGATCCTGCCGAATTTGCTGCATGTGTTATTTCCCTGTTGGAGGATGATGTGTTGCAGCGGGAAATGGGTCTTGCAGGGCAAAAACTTAATTCTGCCATTTGTTCATACCGTGCTGTAAATGAAAAAATCAAAGATTTGGTCAATCATTGCTCCGGGCTGATACCCCAACTACCAAAGCCCACCTTTTTGAATAAGTTTGAACCATGGTTAGCAAAAATATCCTTTTTAATCAAAGATTTCGGATTTGCTTTCCGGTTGCTGAGGCGGGAGGGAATTGGTTCATTTCTGCGACGTACCTGGCTATATCTGAACGGGCAACGACTTCCGGTGGTAATCAAGCCTGCGGAGCCTGTGACGATAACAACGAACAAGCCTGAAATCCAGGAAAGTTTGCCCACACCCAAACCCACACCCAAACACACTTCCGGGATGCTGGTATTTCCGGAACCATCTGAAACGCCTGAGGTTTCCATCATCATCCCGGTATACAACCAATGGGAATTTACCCATCCTTGCCTCGAATCCATCCTGAAAAATTCCGGTGATATTTCCTATGAGATCATCCTGGCCGATGATAATTCATCCGACAACACACGGTTTGTAAACCAATACGTGAAGAACATCCTCGTTGTCCGCAATGAAAAAAACCTGGGATTTTTATTTAATTGCAATAATGCAGCAAAGTTTGCAAAAGGGAAATTTATTGTTTTCTTAAATAACGACACGCTTGTGCAGCCTGATTGGCTCAAATGGTTTATGAAAACCATGAGCGATCATCCCGACGTCGGAATGGTGGGGGCTAAACTTGTATTTTCTACCGGCGAATTACAGGAAGCCGGGGGGATCATTTTCCGCGACGGCTCTGCTACAAACTATGGAAGATTCGACTGGCCGGGATTATCTCATTATAATTATGTAAAAGATGTTGATTATTGTTCTGGTGCATGTCTCTGCATTCGCACCGGACTCTGGTTAAAAGCCGGTGGTTTCGATCCGGTGTTTTCACCTGGTTATTATGATGATACTGACATGGCCATGCAGGTTCGGGCGATGGGCTACCGGACTGTATATCAACCAAAATCGGTGATCATTCACTTTGAAGGGATCACACATGGTACAGATCTGACGGAAGGAATAAAAAGCAGTCAACCACAGAACCAGCGGCTTTTCTTTGAAAAATGGAAACAAGTACTGGAAAGGGACCATTATTCCAGATATGAAAATGTTTTCAGGGCCAGGGATAAAAGCAGAAACAAACACATCATACTTTTAATCGATTACAGTGTGCCAAGTTCTTCGGGCCGTGTCGATGGAAAAAAGTATGCACAGATCATCGGTTCTTTTATGGCAAAGAATTTGAAAGTCGTGATCATGCCTGATAACTTTGTTAAAACAGAACCTTATACCGAAGAACTTGAACAGATGGGAATCGAGGTTCTATATGGCGGATGGTACCGGGAAAATTGGGTACTTTGGCTTACTCAAAATGCCTCGAATATTAATTCGGTCGTCTTCATTGATGAACCCATAGCCAATAAATATTCCTCCACGGTCAAGGCAATAGTTCCCGGCGCAACGTATAACATCGCGGTCATAAATCATGATAAAGTATTCGATATCAGGACTATTGTATGATTCATTCCCATTAATCAATCCAGGTGGTACAAAATAAAGCAATCATACTTGCTCATTATCTTCCTCAATTTCATCCCATACCGGAGAATGACCGCTGGTGGGGCAAGGGTTTTACCGAATGGACGAATACTGTAAAGGCAAGGCCCCTGTTTCGGGGGCATCTGCAACCCAATCTTCCCTCTGATCTCGGATTTTATGACCTTCGTGTTCCGGAAGTAAGGGAACAACAAGCCCGGTTGGCAAAGAGTCATGGAATTACAGGATTTGCTTACTGGCACTATTGGTTCGGTAATGGTCAGCGAATCCTGGAACGGCCTTTTGATGAAGTCCTGAAACAAGGACAACCTGATTTTCCTTTTTGCCTGTCGTGGGCAAACGAGTCGTGGACAGGAGTATGGCACGGCTTGAAGGATCAGATATTAATGGAACAGACCTATCCGGGGGAGGAGGATCATATCAATCATTTTAATCACATTTTGCCGGCCCTTCAAGATGACAGGTATATTAAGATCGGAAATAAGCCGCTTTTTATCATCTATCTGCCCCAATTTCTTCCGGATACGGCCAGATTCATAAAACTCTGGAATGATCTTGCAGTCGGGAATGGATTTGACGGCATTTATTTCATTGGTATTTACACCATGGACTGGGATCATAAATATGAAGGATTTGATGAAAAATCGGTTCATCCGCTTCATCAATACATGGCTATGTTTGAAAACGATCCACGCCGGAAACTGAAGAATGACCTGACCAATTTCGCACTTCGAAGGTTAAAGACTACCTATTGTTATTCTGATCTGGTCGGGAACTATAATTTTTCCTGGTTGGGCAAATATGATTTTATTCCTACCATTTTACCTAACTGGGACAACACACCCCGGTCAGGAAAGAATGGTTATGTGATCCATGGATCGACGCCTGCCTTATTCCATGATCATTTCAAATCGGTTATTCAATTTGTTATAAATCAATCAAACAACAAAAGTAATATCATCCTGTTAAAAAGCTGGAATGAATGGGCAGAAGGGAATTATCTTGAACCCGACATCCGGTGGGGGATGGGTTACCTGGAGGCCATTCACGATGCTTTGAACGACTTAAAAGTAAATAGTTCATATAAGGATTGAACATTGGTTTCATGTGTTAATAATTTGTATTTTCATGGCGAAAACACAAGCGAGTTTTGTATAAGCCATATGATTAAACTATTGATGACTAAGCCATATGAATGAAAACGCTGAACAACTGAATTCGGAATTTGAAGAGTATAAAAAATATATGCTTTTTCCACCAGGTCATTATTATTCACCAGTCGTGGATGTTAATGAAGTAAAAGAACGAGAAGATGAAATCTGGAAAAAAAATATTGATGAGACCCTTCCCGGTATTGATCTGTCTGTTTCAGAGCAGTTAAAACTCATAGCAGATTTTTCAGAAACGTATCACGAAATTCCTTTTCAGAAAAGCAAGGACGAACAATTCCGGTATTATTATGAAAATCCTTTTTTTTCATATTCTGATGGTATTTTTCTTTATTCTTTTATAAGGCATTTTAATCCCGCGAGAATTATTGAAATCGGATCCGGATTTTCATCTGCTTTAATCCTTGATACGATCCATTATTTAAACAGGCCACAAACCATTGTGAAATTCGTTGAACCTTATCCTGAACGGTTAATTTCATTATTGACTGATACGGACAAGCAACAAGTTGCAATCTATGAAAAGAATATTCAGAATATCGAATTTTCTTTTTTTGACCAATTAGAAGAGAATGATATTTTATTTATTGACAGTACTCATGTCTCAAAAACCGGCAGTGATGTAAATTATCTGTTATTTGAGATTTTACCTTCCTTGAAGAAAGGGGTTCTAATCCATTTTCATGATATTTTTTATCCATTTGAGTACCCGAAAAATTGGGTTTTTGATGGCAGAAGTTGGAATGAAGACTATATTTTACGGTCATTTCTCATGTATAACAATAGTTTCAAAATTGTCCTGTTCCCTCATTTTATTCACATAAAACGTAAAGAGTGTCTTGCAAAAATGCCGAATTGCTATAAAAATACCGGAGGAAGTTTTTGGATTCGAAAAGTCAGTTAATTGAATTAACGTATTTTATTTAGGAAGAAAAAATGATCCATAAAGTATAAGACCTTATTGAACTTTGCACAGTTTTGATTATTTCAAAGGGTATAACAAAAGGTCCAGGTTCCTTTCGGTAATTTCAAATATCACAATATCCGGTTTTTCATTAAGGATGATTTTTTTATCCCAAACCGACCATATGAAAACAGTTTCTTTGAAACTTGGTGCAAGAAATTTAGGAAATTCCCGAAAAAAAGAGTCGTGAAAGACGAGAACTTTTAATTCTTGTGAAGTATTGCCGGAACGTCGCTCGTAGGTTGACGGTTTAAAAGGATAAGATTCCGGAACACTATATTTTTTTCCAATTTCGATAATGTCTCTTGTATTATCAACTGTAAATACATACTTACGTTCAGTCCCTGGCAAAAACAGCAATTTGGCAAGGTCTCCCTGATGGTTGAAAATTGTATCAATTGTAAAATCATTTATTTGTAAAATATCCAGGCTTGGAAAATCTTTTTTAATATGCAGCATAAGCGTTTGATAACCATAGAATTCCCCGAATTCATTCCAATGGGAATCTGTTTTATAATAAATGGCAGGGTTTTGTAGTTGCTTAAAATTATCCTTCAAGTCCATTAACGGAAAACCAATTTTATTCAATTGTTTCTTAACTTGCTGAAGTTTTGTTGGTCGTCGGGATTGTATAATTGGAAGAAAATTGCCATAAACCGTGCCTTTTTCCGGTGCGATGGCCAAATATAACCCGATACCAGCACTGTCGCACAAACGAATGCTCTCGGCGATGTTCTTCGTTATCAATTCCAGTGCACGATCTGAAAAAACACTTAATCCTTTAGTTTCCTTAATTGTTGATGAGGAATAATCACCAAGAAACATCCACCCTTCTCTGCCGATAACGACTCTATCCGGAAATGGGTTGGTAATTAACAAACCGAGTTTGATATTTCTGTATAACCGGATCAGAATATCTCTGAAGGCAAAATTATCCTTGAAGTACTTGTCAAATGCTATTAAAAAGCGACCAATTGCCTTATTGGATTTTGCGAAGCCTGAAATTTTCAAATCGGGAAATTTCGTTTTAACCCTGTTCTCGGTGGTAATCTCCTTAAAGTGGTATCCGCTTATCTGCAACACAACCGGGCAAACCAGGATGGTCATGAACAATATGATCAGGATCAGATTCCGGTAGAATTTTATTTTTGCCATTAAAATCTTAAATAGATGAATGGATTATATGTATTGGAAGCCAGATAAGAGAGACTCACAATAAATAACAGTCCCAGGATCAGGATTGCAGAAATGTTCATAGTTATTTGCAGTACCGGCCTGGATTTTCCCCGGGCATTTGCCAGGCCGTACAGTTTACCATATACCGGAAAAGAAAAAAGCAGGGCGACGATCGTCACCAGTAAGGTCTCTCTGTTGAAGCAAAAGAACTGTATGTATGAATTGATAGCAGGTTCTCCTGAAGAAAAAGAGAACATTCTCCCAAAGAAGGAAAAAGCGTAAGTGAGATTTTCGGATTTGAAAATAACGAAGCTGCAAGTGACCACAAGCATCGTATATATATGTTGGAATGGCACCCAAAGTTTTCTAAGAAGCCTTCCCAGAAAAAGTTGTTCAAGGATCAGGAAAACCGAAAAATAAAATCCCCAGGTTATAAAAGTCCAGGCTGCTCCATGCCATAGTCCACAGATCAGGAAAGTGATCAGGGTGGCGGCAACATAAATAAACTTCTCTGTTTTGATTTTTAAATAGGTTTCGTTCTTTAACTTCCGTGAGATCGAATAAGCGATGGGCAGGAAAAGATAGTCCCTCAGCCAGGTCGATAAAGAGATATGCCAGCGGCGCCAGAATTCGCGAATATTCCTCGCGGTATAAGGGTAATTGAAATTTTCCATGAAATCAAAACCGATCATTTTTCCTATCCCGATGGCCATGTCTGAATAGCCTGAAAAATCAAAATAGATCTCGAGTGTAAAGGCAATGATGCCCGTCCAGGCCATGATCATTGAAAGATCTGAGACATTTGCACTGAACACATATTGTGAAACGGATGAAAAAGTACCCGCGATCAGCACCTTCTTGGCTAACCCGGTGACAAATCGTCCAATGCCTTCCACAAAACGGTCGGTACTTATATTTTTAACTGCCAATTGAGGATGAATGTCGGTATAACGGACAAGAGGACCGGCAGAGATCAAGGGAAACATGGTAAACCAGGTACAGAATTCAACAAGGTTTGCCGAGGGTTCTGTTTTACCCTTGTACACATCGATCACATAGGCGATCGCTCGAAAAGTATAAAAACTGATACCTAACGGTAAAACAAGACTGGCAACTGGTTTTAACATTAAACCTTTAATGTGAAATAATCCCAATAATCCGTTCAGCGAGTCAATCCCGAAATTGTAGTATTTGAAATACACAAGAAGGCCGGTATCAAAGAGGAGAAGTGCAACAAGACCAAAGACTTTTTTTCTTTGCCGGATGAATTTTACACCATAATAATTGACAAGTACTGAGGAGAGGAGGAGCAATACCAGGATTTTGTCTCCCCAGGTATAGAACAGGAGACTGAAAAGTACCAATACGATGTTCCTGAGTTTCCATGGTAAAATGAAATAGGTCACCAGGAAAACAGGCAGGAATAAGAACAAAAAAACCGTACCGTTAAAAACCATGCTGAATCAAAGGGCAAAAATAAGTATTTACAATTACTTTATTGAACTCTTCATCATCCGGTACTGGAGAATATGAAATATATTGGCGAAAGTCCAGTAAAGTACCATTCCTGAAGGGAAAGTGTAAAAGAGAAAGAAAAACATCAGAGTCATTCCGATCAGAAAGAGGTTTTGAGTCGAATGACCTTTCTTTTCAGAAGTTGGAGCGGGTGACAGTCTGAATGAAAGGAGAGTAACAACGGCCATCAGGACAGGCAGGATGTTAAAATAGCTGCCTAAGAAAGGGATGTTGAATCCGAATGAAAATAGTTTATCGGGTTCAGCTAATGTGTCGATCCAGAGGAACCCTGCATCGCGTAATTCGTAAGCGACTCCCAGAACCTGGAAAAGTGCAATGAGGATGGGAAGCTGGATGAGAACGATCAGCAATGGTTTAAGCCCGGCAAACGGGCTTACGTTATGGATTTTATAAAGTTGCAGGATCCGTTCACTCTGTTCTCCTCCTTTCCAGTATTTCTTTATTTCCGTCAGTTCGGGAAGCATCAGTTCCTGAGCTTCCACAAAACGTTGTTGACTGATCATCGCTTTTTTTGCAAATGGATAAAGCAATATCCGCACGATGAGTGCAAGAACGATAATCGACCAACCCCATCCGGGGATTACCAGGTGAATGATGGTAAGCAGACGCAAAAGTCCGAAACAGATCCATCGCATCCAGTCCCAGAGTCCGGAAAAAAGAAGTGAATCGAAGTTAACAGGTGCTGAAGAAAGTACATCATGCGATTTGGGTCCTGAGAACACCTGAAATTCCCATTGGATATGCTGACCGGGGGCAAGCGGAGCAACAGGCATTTTAAAAGTCAATACCGGGAAGTCGGTATCCGGGGATAAAACGCCGGACCGTGGTGATGCGAATGATACTACTGCCCGGGTGAATGGCAACAATGCCTTACCTTCTGCCGGATTTAACGGAAGGATCAACAATGCAAAATAACGGTCATGGAGCCCGGCCCATGCCGGCCGGGAGGATCTCCAGTCAAGAACCCTGGTAAGGGTTGTTCCGTCGCGGTAGGATATGACCTCGCCACCCAGATAGGCTACAGGTTCAACGAATGAGTAATTTGAAGTGGTCGCGGATAACAAAGTATCAATGGTTTGTCCCAACCCCGGACCTAATGTGATGGAAAGATTATCGGCCGGAAAAGGAACAAATGCAGAGTCGGATCGATTCAGCAGGCTGATGACCATTTTAAAGCAATATGGCTGATCGCCCGCTTCAAAATGTTGCAGTAAATTAAGTCCTGTTTTACCTTCAGAATTGCTATGGATCACCTCCCCATGAAACGAGCCTTGCAACTGCAAATGTTTCGAAAATATAACACCATTTCCCGATTTTGTGATCATTGAATGCCAGGAACCACCCTCGTCGTTCTTACCTGCCAGGACATTCCACACAGCGGGCTCATCCCGGTTGGGAATCCAGTTCAAATGAAGCGTCGGAGTCAGGATTTCCTGTTTATTCTGATGCCGGGCAAGCGAATCAACCGATGAAAAACAAGGAAGATTTAATAAAAAAACCGCTGCTGACCATAGCTGCAGTTTTGATTTGAATCCTGACATGTGAATCCTGTTATTCTTTGGGAAGATCGCCGGGTTTTGCATTCGGATCGGAAGGGGTACCTTTTCTCAATCCGAAAAATTTCAGCAGACGGTGCCAGAATAGCTTTACGGCAATGGCTGCTCCGACTACTGTGGCAACAAGGGCCTGCAGGATGATACTTCCTGTTCCCGGATCAATATAGACCAAAATGGAAAGCGGAAGGGATAAAATCTGGATACCCAGAATGCTTGTTAGGAGTGTATTCATGTGTTGCAATTTTAAATCGAATAATTAAATTCAGGATCAAATGGTTGTCGCAGCGGCAAATTTAAACTTTTTATCTTTACTTTTCATCCGGTAAATCACTCTTTCAGATTCTCTGATCTTTTCTTTGGCACAGAAATCAAAAAAGGATGAAAATTCTTTTTCGAAATGCATTTCATCATATTCCTGAAAAATGTCTTTTCTCGATTCGAGTAATATTTTTACCTGGGAGTCAGATTTCGGCACAAATTCAATGATGAGGTTTTCACTTAGTTTACTGAGAAATTTAGAAATCCTGGAAAAGGGCAGATTATTCGAAATGGCTAAGTGATGTATCAGTGCAAGGGCCATAACCGCATCCGGATTTGGCCGTTTTCTCATCGACATCCGCTCTTTGTTGTTCCAGCCAATGGATGGACTGGGATTAGTAAGGTCCATGACCAGCGGAAGTATGTTGCCGATCTTTTGTTTTTTGATGTTGTTATAATTGGAATCGACCGCCAGAGGATCAATGTCAAATGCCATGCAATTTGTCCCCTGCAAGGCAGCCAGGTTGGTAAACTCGCCAGTGTTGGCGCCTAAATCCCAAAGGGTTGACGGGTGAATATCCCTTAGGTACCCGGATATGATCTCTTTTTTGTGCGAAAATGAAAGGTCGTTGTAATTGGTAAACGTATAATACCGGCCCCATTCGGTATCCTGTTTTTTTAACCTGAATTTCCTGACCATAAAACTCAGGCTGTCGACAAGTGCCATCAGGTTTGAAAGTTTTATCTGAATATCCCTGGAGGCGCTTCCTTTGTGTTCATATTTCTTCTGTGACTTTGCATGAAGATGAATGTGCATCAGGAGCAGGAAGTTGATTTTGGTTTTGAATGGCAATAAACTGGCCGTTAAATCGAGCGGGATACCATCCAGATATAATTTGAGCAATTGATTCAAACGGATATCCGTATAGCTCATCAAGGCAAGAGGAGCTAAAAAATGCTGGCAGAATTGTTTATATGCCTGCCAGGGTTTACCTTCCCGGTATTTTTCAAAGGAAAGTGTATCGATGAAAACGGGTTTGCCTTTGTGAAACTGAATGTTATACGCGCTGCTGTCTTTCAGGGTCATGCCAAATTGCAGGGCGATCTTCTGAATTTTCAAGGTAGTCAGGGCTGCATCCTTTATCTGGCTGAATGACCATTCATAGGGATAGGAAATAAAACTGACCATCTCCGGGGCGATTACTTTGAAGGCGTTATCAGTCACACCTTTGTGATTCTCGAGAACCTCATGCCGGATCAACAGATTCTCCGCACATAATTTTTCATAGAGTCCTGAATTCATCAAAAGCTGGTAATCTGTCTGATAACAATTATTCACTTGCCGCAAGAGTCTTGCACCATCGTAAAAAAGAAATCCGCTTGGATCCCTGAATGAACTTTTATGTAAACTGTTAAGTGTCATTTATTTTTATTTTTCATTCTTATTTTTCTTCAGTTTCAAAATTGAAACCGGTTTCTATTCACCGGCAACAGGAAGTATTACAGGTTAGCCTGACTCGATTTAATCAGGTGTCTGGATTTCGATAATTCCGTTGGCTGTATATATATATCTTCCCATGTGATAGCTGCTTTTTTTATAAACATGTCCGGAAATATAATATTCAGTCATGTCCGGTACGTTATCACTTTCCCAGGTATCATCCCAATTATAAAAATAGAAAGTACGCTGTCTGGTACCGCCGGATTTGGCAATCAAATAATTATTGCAAATGCTGTCTCCATCCCGCAAGCCGAGCATACAACCAATATCAGATATTTCTAAGGGAGAATCATCCGTAATGATTTTTCCCCTGGAATTAGCCGGTTTATGCAAAAGTAAAGCATGCGAAGAACTCTGCACATTTGAAGGGATGAGACTCAGCGTGTCTGTCTGACCATTTTCCTGATTTACCTGGGGTATTTTCATTGTTCCATGATCAGAGAGGATAACAATTTCAGAATTATCGTAAATACCAAGTTTTTGTAGGGTGATTAAAATTCGTTCAGCGACCTTGATAGCTCCCCGCGCTTGTTTTAAGTATCCTTCTTTTCCGGTTAAATCAGGATCATATTGAAGATTCTCATCTACGCACAATGGAAAGTGAGGAATAGAAAAATGTAAAATTTTGAAGGATCCCGTGGTTGCGGTGTCGGCAGAAACCAATGCTGCTTTTTCAAATAATTCAAGAAACCGGATATCTACTCCAGCATTGTCGGGGGGGTAATTTCTTCGCTGAAGAAATGAAAATAGCCAAATCCCGTTATTGTAAATGAATGGTTTAAAGCAAGTCGGAAGAGCACGAAATAAGGCCAGATCAATATACACAAAAACAGGATGGACCGAATTTTCACCTAATTTGTCAACAATGTTCTGCATTGACGTAACATCCGGAGAGGTTCCGTTGAAACCAACCAGATAAGAACTATAAGATTTCTTTTTAAAGGCATCAATCAAATTAAATCTGGCATATGATTCCGAGATAAAAGAATCAAAAGGATTTTTATTTAGATAATGAGATCCGGAAATGATCGACGGAAGACTTGTCTTGGTCGTTGGGAAAACACTGGCAGTATTTCTGTAGAAAGTAAATCCATCAAACAGGTTGACTTCTTCGGGAAACTCATTTGCAATATATTCAAAAAAATCTGACTGGAACGTATCCAGGAGGATGAGGAGAACATTGTTTTTCGAATGGAAGGAGAAAATTTCTTTTAACTCTTCATCCTGAATCTCTATTGTTTTATTTTTATTTTGAGGCGCAGAAATAAAACCGGTCACAATAGATATAAGACCAGCCAGGTAAATACCTGTTAAAATAGTGTTGGTTAACTTTCTGTTTTTCTTAAGGTAGATGAAAACAATAATCGCAATCAGTAAACACCATATTGCGCCTTCAATATACATGTGAATTGTCCAGTTGCTCCATGCAATCATTTCCCCACGAAATAGTCCAAAATTCCAGACAAACAACTGACTTTGCACCCAGACTGCCACTGCCAGGCCGACAAATAATCCAGTTAAAATGCTGGATATTTTTGTTGAACGGCGAAAAAAATAAAGTACAAAAAAATGGATGAGGGACAAACCTAAAAATAAACCTGCTACCGGCAGAACAATGTCTTTTAAACTAAATGCGAACTCATTTGTATTTCCAAAATAAAAAGAAAGCGGTGCTACCACCACCAGCATGAAAGGGAATGTACAGGCTACTGAATAACGATATAACATAGATGATTTCATGTGTTAATAATTTGTATTTTTCCGTCGGGCAAAAGTAATAAATTCATTGACATTTTTACCCTATTTCGGTTTGAGAACCATTGACAACATGGTAAGAGCTCGTATTCTTGCATCAGGAGAAATACCCAGAGATTTTGGTGAATCTGCATCGGGTAAGATAAAATCCAATTGTATTGATTTTCCCGTCAGGAGGTTATTTGGTATTAAAATTGAACAAGTCTGCTGCCCCTGTTTTGTTAAAATCCAATTCCCGATTAGAGTGCCATTCAACAAAACATTGACACGCTGACGACTGAGTTTCCCATTGGGAATGTAGGGAATAAGTTTTGTCTCTAATAAAATATCGGATTTGATTTCATCCACCATCAGATTCAACCGGCTGTATTTCCCTTCGGTAGTTTGACCATTTCCCTCAGGAATATTCCATCCCGCACCTTCATATATTTCAGCATTGCCATTCAGGCCGAAAGAAATCTCAGTACCCCAACTATAATCCGGAATCTTTTTCGATACTTCTAAAGCTGAAATAATTTGCCATGAGTCTGGATTGTAGATACTACCATTTACAGCGTACCGTTCATTCTGGATCACCATTTCCCTCTGTCTGTTTTTCATTGTATCGATTGAAAATACAGACAAGCCGTTAAAATTATTTTCAAACTTTAAAATGTCCATGATGGTGGCAGGTATATCGGAATTCATAGTTTGAGCATCTGAAATTTTCATGATCCCTTTTTCATTTGGTCGCTTAATGGCAAGCATGGCCGGGGTGCGTGAATGTCCTATGAACTGTGTTATGCCATTTTTGATTGGTTGAAAAGAACTTCCGTGGTCACTTTGGAGTATAATTAGTGATTTGTCGTACAACCCTTTCTGACTTAACTGGTTGAGTAATTCGATGAAGAGATATAAGGAATGTGTTGCCTGTATTTTATAATTTTCGCGTGTTGGTTCAAGTATTTTCCTGGAAAAGGAGCCATCGTTTTTAATCCAGTCCGGAGGATGCGGTGGATCAATAAAAATATAATGATAAACCGGTTTTGCTCCTGATCCCTTAATGTTATTTATGTAATCATGCATAAAGGTAAAAACAGAACGAATTTTTTGGTTCGGAGACTCTGTAAAGAATGGACTGATCCTCCAATTGCCTCCATTGTAAAAGATCTGTTTGATGAAATGAGGCATAAGGCGAAAGAAAACAACATCGAGGAGATAAGTTGCTTTAAATACGCATTCATCATTCCATGATTTTCCATATAAATAAGGAATCGAATAGTAATTGGTCACACTATTGTGGGGCATTTTTATATGCGGAATGAAGTTTACCTTGAAACCCTTCTGAAACAGGATGTTATGAAAGCCATTTTCTGAAATACTTTTATTGAAAAAATCACCGACTGAAACGGATCCGTCATAAGTGTTCCCTGAGAATATTGAGGGAACCGAAATGGAGGTCGAGTTGGCATTTGCGAGATTTTCCCTGAAAGCAGTAAACCCGTCAAGCTTCGACTCAAGGGAATTCTCTTTAACGATCTCGAGAAACACGTCGGTTTGGAAATTGTCACACATGAAGTGTATAACATTTAGTGAATCAGAATAGTTATACAAATCGGCAGGTACTTGCCAGTTAGTTTTGGTTTTTCCTGAATTATTTTTAAGACCGGAAACCGCCACGATCAACAAAACACACTGGAGTACAATCAGTGACCAACTAACGAATGAAATGACCCGTATGATCTTTTTCCTGAATATCAATGCTAAAACGAGAAAGGTTAACCAGATGAGCAGATCTAAATAACCCTGCCACCGGTATTTGCTCCAATTGATAAGGTTCCCGTCGAACAGGCCGTAATTCCAGACAAGGAAACTGCCCTGGATCCATAACAATAATCCGCATGCAAATAATGTCGCGACGTAAAAGCGCAATAATTTTTCAGGCAATAAAAAACCGATACAAGTCAGCAGTAACAGTAGGCCAAAGAAAGGGATAAGGTATGCGCTAAGAAGGTCTGCCAGCGGAAATCCAAATTCAACAGCATTTCCCTTGTAAACCGTTGCAGGTCCAAAAACAAAGATGGTAAGGGCAATGAGTAGGACCGGTGGAAGTACTGTGGCAACACGTGATCGGAGTCTGATAAACATATTCAACAAATTTGTTATTTTACTAATATTTCCGGATTTGTCGGAAAAAAATGTTTAAAAAACGACTAATTTGACGTAATGTGTTGATTTATAGAATCTTATGATTGGGGTAAATTACGCGGGTAAAGATATAAAGTTTTTTTCAGACAGCAATCAGAATGAGGTAAAGAAGGTGGGAATTTATGTACTTTTACCTCCTTTAAATAAACGAATTTAAAATAGTGAAAACTTATTAGCATCAGGTTCCAGACTATTTTCAAAGATTCATGATCGAAGTGAAACAGATACAGCAGGTGCCCAAAATCATTATTACCGGGCTAAGTGTCGTTGTGTTCTTCATGTTTTTCTATATCCTTTACGGATATGTTTTTTCACAAGGTGTAACTCCCTCCGATGAGGCCTATATTGCTACAGGTGCTAAAAACCTTGCCTTTGGTTATGGATATTCTTCATCAATAACTCCGGATGGCTCATATGGTCTGAGTTATTTTCCACCAGGATTCACTACCGGGCCAACATTAATTTTACCAGCGGCATTATTAATCCGCACATTTGGTAATAATACATGGGTCCCGGGATTTTCTTCGACAACCATAAACTTACTGTTGCTTGTGTTAATTTATCTTTCAATCCGGAAAAAGATGAAATTTTCACGAGGATTGGCTTATTTCTGGTTGTTGTTTTTTTTGCTTTATAATTTTACTGCAGGTGAAAATATTGGCCATTGGTGTGCGCTATTGGGTGAAGTTCCGGCAGCTTTATTAAGCATTTTAGGAATTTTTATTTTAATTGCAAATCCTGATAAACGGTCGGCTATACTTATTTCCTGCCTGGCATTTGGTTTGGCATTTATGACAAAAATGCTCTCATTATTAGGTTTCATTCCGGTATTGGTTTGGTTCACCACCAGGATTATTTCTCAAAAAAGTAATCGAAAGAAGCTCGTTATCAATTACTTTATGGGAATCTTCCTGTTCCTTCTCCCATTTATACTTTTTGAAATATATAAATTTTCTGTTTTGGGGATTGAAGCATATATTAAAAATTATCATGATTTTTTTCTCGCACTATCCTTATGGCATGATGTGGGACAAATATCAGAGGGAATTGGGTTTGATGTATTTGCCACTTCCCTTGTGCAGCGATTCACTGAATTCAAAGATCATTTCGGATTTTCAATTATCAGCCTGTTTTTGGTTGCCTGCTTAATCGGTACTTTGATCTGTTTCAGCAAAAAGAATAAATATGTCAATACCATATTCTTTTTGTTCCTTGCCGGGTCGTTCCTACACCTTTTATGGTGGATATGCCTGTCAAACGGCAGGCCCAGGTATGCTTTCATTGGGCTGTTTCTCTATTTTGCTGCCATATCTTGTACGGTACTTCTAAATATTTCCCGGATAATGACATTTTCCATGATCATCGTCTTCATATTGGTTTTCCATACAAGTTTCAAAAACCTTTTGACACCAATTGAATTTGTTATAAAACATCATTACAACCTCACCCGATATGAAACAAATCTTTTAAAGACCGTTGAACTTCTTAAAAAGCTTGAACAAAAACGACCCTTCATCTATACCAATTGGGCAACAGTTTCTGATCTTGATTATTCACTTCCAACTGTCATGAACTTTAAACGAATGGATTATCTTGAAGAAGGAGATTTTCAGCGCGATCTGATCCTGGTAAAAAATTCAAAATGGGTTGATCCTTTTTATTCCCTTAAATTTAAAAATCAGGAAAGACAATTCAATAAAATTCTACTCGCGGCCCCACCATTTCAGGTAGTAAGGTACCAAACATCGGCAACAGTATTAGAAACTGAGATTCCGATAGACTTTTCGGAAAATGGTAATTCGGGTGAGTACGTAACTTTCGGATGGGATCTCCAGGCGACAATCTATCGCAGGACGAACAAGGCACGTGCTGGCATGTGTATGAGATTTAATGATCACTCCGGTAATGATCTCGTTTTACGAGTACTTGGTCATAGCTTAATTGGAAAAAGTACGATCAAAACCAACTTGATAAATGTCATTTTCAATAACAGAAACCTGACTCAATGGAAAATGGATAATGAAAAATGGTATGAAGTCATTATCCCTTCTAAATTCATTAAAGATAGCACCAATAGTATCATATTTGAGATTGCCGACCGTTTTGCACCGGTTGATTTCAATTCCTGTTCAGAAGCAAACAGGTTTGGAATAGCTGTTAAACAGATTGTTGTCTGCGAAAAGAAAAATGATGTAATTAAAAATTAAGTGAGGCTTATTAATTTTGAACCATGCAAACCTACATCTCTATATTACGCGGAATTAATGTCAGCGGCCATAAGCTGATTAAGATGAAAGCATTGCAGGAATTGTATGAAAACCTGGGATTTTCGAATGTGAGGACTTATATTCAAAGCGGGAATGTAGTATTCGGGAGTAAATCAGAGGATACAGGAAAACTGGAGAAAATAATCGCCTCCGCTATCCTGAAAAATTTTGAATTTGAAGTGCCAATCATCGTTTTAAAGCGTGATGAATTGAATTACATTACATCACAAAATATGTTTTTAACTCAAAGGGAAAAAGATATTTCAAAACTACATGTTACATTCTTATCAAAAGAACCGGAGAAAAACCTTGCTGAAAGCATCGGGCGGGAGGAATATTCACCTGATGAGTATAATATCGTTGGGAAAGCAATCTATCTGTTTTGCCCGCAGGGTTATGGAAACACCAAACTGAACAATAATTTCTTTGAGAAAAAACTGAAAGTTCAGGCGACAACCCGAAACTGGAAAACAGTTCTCGAACTGCTTAACCTGAGCGAATAAGAATGTCCGCTCGTCCGCCTGTCCGCCTGTCCCCTTGTCCATTTTTCGATTTAATCGTACTTTTGCCTCAAACCCGCACAAAATGAAATCAATGTTACTGATATCACTGGTCTTGATTGTCAACCAGACTTTCAGCCAGTTTATGACCAATCCGGTATCTGAATCTGTAGATTTAACAACGAAACCATCACTTGTTTGGAAATTCAGGACGAACGGGCCGGTGGTCGGTTCGCCGGTAATTGACAACGGGACTGTTTTTATTGGCAGTCTCGACAGCTCGTTGTATGCCCTGGATCTGTCGACCGGCAAGGTAAAATGGAAGTTCCCGACCGGTGGAGCCATCCGTTCATCAGTATGTGTCACCAGCAAGCGTTTATTTCTGTTGAGCAGCGATGGTTTTCTTTACCGGATGGACAAGGACTCGGGGAAGGTCGACGGTTTTTTTCAAACCATGAATGGATATATGGATGACCGTCAGAACGATTATGCCGATTATTTTAATTCTACACCGGTGATCGTGGATTCAACGATTTATTTCGGTTCCGGGGAAGATATTTACGCGATTTCCATCACCGGTGGTTATCTCCTGTGGACCTATAAGACAGGAGGGTTGGTCCACACAAGGCCCGCGATCAGCCAGAACTGGTTGTATGCAGGTTCATTCGACGGAAATCTTTACGCGATCAATATAAGAACAGGCAATTTAGCATGGAAATTCAAGACTACCGGGAAATTCACCTTCCCAAAGGGGGAGGTAACGGGTAATCCGGTTGTGGGCGCCGGGATGGTCTTTGCCGGCGCCAGGGATTACAACCTTTACGCGATTGATATGAAAGGAGGATTCTGCAACTGGATGAAACAATTCCCTTCAGGGTGGGCCTTACCAATAACAGTCAATGATTCGGTGATCTACGTGGGCAGCTCAGACGACCGTTCGCTCTTTGCATTCGACATCCATACAGGCAGACAGGTCTGGCAGACTCCCGCGGGTTTTAACATCTTCGGGGGATGTGCCATTGGTTCAAAAATCGGTTATTTCGGAACCCTTGCCGGCAAAGTTCACGCTGTTGACCTTACGACAGGCAAGCTTGTCTGGACCTTTGAACTGGAAAGTTACACTGCAAACCATTTGGCGTGGCTGAAGCCCAATGACACCTACCGTGCCGACATCGGCCAGTTGATCAATACGCCACTCGATATGCTCGTGATGTACAGGCAACTCGGGGGTATCTTCGGAACCCCCGCCCTTGATGGCGACCATCTGGTAGTGGCCGGGTACGATGGTTGGATCTATTGCTTTTCCGGCGAAACAAAGAAGTAAAACCGGATTTTTCCTTATAACGCACTTTCCGGATAGCCACCCTCCCCCCACATCTGAATGCACGCCAATGAACCACATCTGTTCAGGTACCTGGTCCCTGGAATCCCGCTGCTGATGCCACAGGAATGCCGGAACTATATAATTCGTATCCTTTTCTCATCTTAACCACATTGGTTTGGCATGGTTTACCGCTTGTAAAGGGTTGGTAAACTACACCTCTCCGCCACCTGCCAGACCAACGCCAGATTATGGGCGCAGGTTCTTCCATACAGATGGAAGCAACACGGACAGATCATCCGAACGTTTAAAATAA
>Ga0172368_10000109_pt1 | contig 109459 bp, 102 predicted proteins | sample Lak11m_FD_114540 | JGI IMG/M metagenome (GOLD analysis project Ga0172368, IMG submission 114540) | Freshwater microbial communities from Kabuno Bay, South-Kivu, Congo - kab_022012_11m | ecosystem: Environmental > Aquatic > Freshwater > Lake | place: Democratic Republic of the Congo...
GCGCAGACACATGGTTACTCTTGTCTGGAGCATGATGAAACACAAGACTGAATATTGTTATCCACAGGAAAATTTGACATAGCGGATCCCTTCCTTTTTGCCCGCCCGAGCGGAAAAGTTTTTGTTTCTGCCGCGCGAAGCGCGGCAATCAAAATTCAAAGTCAGGATTTTCGTCAAAAAAAGTTCGGATTTCGTCCAACAAACACCACCAAATTGAATTAACCGCCTCGCTCGGGGCTTCGCCCCTCGCTTCGGCGGGCAGTTTTGCGAGAAAATTAAAGGGTTTTTTGAAATCAATTTCCAGCCGTCCCGCCGCAAGGCGGCGGTTCACAAATGAAATTTGTATTGCCCGAAGGGCAATGAACCGATTTTTTTCTTTCGCCAAAGGCGAAAGGCAAGGCGAGATTTTATTAAATTGTCGGTGTAGCGTTTCCTTTTTCAATTACAATTAAAGAATAAAAACTATGATTAAATATTTCATCTATTGTAGAAAATCAAGCGAGGACGAGGAAAGACAAGTTTTGAGCATAGAAGCCCAGCTCGCCGAATTAAGAGAGTTTGCCAAACAAAACAATCTTTTCATCGTCCGAGAATTTACCGAGAGCAAAACCGCCAAAGAGCCGGGCCGGGAAATATTTAATCAAATGCTTTCGGAAATTGAAAAAGGAAACGCCGAGGGAATTTTAGCGTGGAACCCCGACAGATTGGCGAGAAACAGCGTTGACGGCGGGCGTGTGATTTATCTTGTGGATACCGGAAAAATCAGATCGCTAAAATTCCCAACATTCTGGTTTGAAGCGACGCCGCAAGGAAAATTTATGTTGAGCGTCGCTTTCGGACAAGCCAAATATTACACCGACAATTTAAGAGAAAACATTTTGCGTGGAATTAGGCAGAAAATCAGGCGGGGCGAGTTATCGGCAAAAGCCCCGCTTGGATATTTCAACGAGCCGAGATTGCGAACGATTGAGCCCGACAGAAAAACTTTTAGCAAAGTGAAAGAAGTTTTGCGGGCTTTTGCCGCCGGAAACTACACCTTAACCCAAATACAGGACAAAATGTTTTCTCTTGGCTTGGTTGGCTCAAGAAGCGGAAAGAAAATGCCCCTGTCGTCGATTGAACATATTTTGAAAAATCCATTTTACTACGGGCATTTTCTCTACCGCGGCGAACTTCATCAAGGAAGCCATAAGCCAATGATTGCAAAGAAACTTTTTGACCAAATCCAGCAGGCGTTGAAAGACAACGGCAAGCCCCGCAAAAAGCGGAAAGAGAAAAAGGAGTTTTTATTTTTGAATTTTGCGAGGTGCGGCGAGTGCGGCTATTGCGTAACCGCGGACAGAAAAATTAAAAAGAGCGGCAGAGAATATGTTTATTATTTCTGCACCCGAAAAAGCAAAATTCAAAAATGTTCTCAACACCGCTTTTTGCGGGAAGAAGTTTTAGCCGAGCAAGTAAAAGAGAATTGTCAAAAAGTTTCTTTGCCCGATGTTTGGCGGGAAAGATATTTGAATAAGTTGAAAGAATGGGAAAACGAGAACCGCCAAACATCGGACATTTTCGCTCAAAATCTTAAAAAAGAAATTTCTGCCATTAAAGCGAAATTGGAACGGCTAACAGACGCATATTTAGCCGAAGCGTTAGAACTGGCAGAATTTCAGCAAACAAAAAACGCCTTAATGGCGGGAAAGAAAACAAAAGAGGAAAAATTATCGGATTTTGAACGAAAAGGAAATCATTGGCTCGAACTCACGAGAAATTGGATTTTAGAGGCCAACCAAGCCAAAAATCTCGCTTTGCAAGATAATTTTTCGGAAATGAAAAATTATCTCAAAAAAATCGGCTCGAACCGCCGCCTTGCGGCGGGACGGCTGGAAATTGATTTCAAAAAACCCTTTAATTTTCTCGCAAAACTGCCCGCCGAAGCGAGGGGCGAAGCCCCGAGCGAGGCGGTTAATTCAATATGGTGGACCCGGAGGGAATCGAACCCTCGACTCAACCATGCCATGGTCGCGTGTTACCATTATACTACGGGCCCTCGGGGTTAATTTTTTTTCATTGGGCAGTACAGGATTCGAACCTGTGACCTTTCGGATGTAAACCGAACGCTCTAACCAGCTGAGCTAACTGCCCATGATGTTTGACTTTATCATATTAAAAAAACGCTCGCAAGCGCTCTTTTTTAAAATAGAAAATACATACTACGTTGCTGTCTGTAATCCTTCAAGTCGCGCAACGCGCATTTCAAGTTCATGATACTTTACTTTTAACTCAACGTATTCCTGTTCTTGTCTTTTTACAGTCGCAACAAATTCTTTTACTTCACTGGCAAGTTGAGCAAGTTTAAAATCAAGACTGGAAACATCTTTTTGAAGTACGGAAACATCTTTTTGAAGTACGGAAACATCTTTTTGAAGTACGGAAACATCTTTTTGGATTTTTTTTACATCCTCTTTTACTTCTTGAAGTTCTACTTTTGTTGCGGTAGCATCAAAGCCCTCCTTTACCGCGCGAAGAAGGTCATCAAATTGTTGATCAAAATATTCCCGTGTTAATTCCGTCATAGTAATGCTAGTGTATCTTTTACAGGGGAAGGTGTCAAATTACTTACTCTATTGCCTGGTATTTCTGCGTGACAGCATCTAATTTTCCTGGTGTAATTTTTATATAATCATCGGGTGTAAGTTCAGCCTCTTTTATGAGTTGTTCTGCGGTTATAATACGCACTGGTTGTTTTTGCCCTTGTTCAACTTCATCCGGCCCAAGAAGTTGTTTTGACCAATCACCAACTTCTTTAAGCGCTGGCCGTACTGGAGCGCCAGGGTGAATAGTCCATACTGTATTTTCTCCTGGAGTACCATCTTCTTTGGTTTCTCGCCCTACAATGACTGTTGCAAAATCTGTTCGCGGCATGTCATACACAGTACCATGCACATAGGTAAATGAAACAGGCGTGTATGTTTTTTTATCTTCCGGATCGCTTTTTCCTTTTTCTCTTCTTACTAAAATGCGCGCATCAGGAGGAATATCTTTGAGTTGAATAACCCCAAGCCTGCCTTCAATGCCATCAACTTTATAATAGAGCGCTTCAGGTAATCCTTGGGGATGCTCTGAAGTTTTGGTGCTTGGAAGAAATGCTGATTCCGGCGCTCCTGCCGCTTTTAATACTTCACGGTCATCGTTTCGTTCTTGTACGCGTTGTGAAAAATTTGGTATTTTTGGTAACACATCAAAAATATTTTCAACTTTTGCATCTGTAAATTTTGACCCTCCTTCTCCCGGTGCACAATGCATGTCATTTGTTTGATTGTAATAGCTTATCATGTCATGTGGAATGAACACTTGAATATCTTGCGGAAGCTTCTTTCTCGTTTCTTCCAGAGAAGCAATTCCGAATTCAGAGGAAAGTTCTGGCATACAGATTTTTTTATGTGTTTAAAATAAGTTGTGGTATGTGGATAAAAATATTTTATCACACAGTATTTTTTATGGCAAAGGTATAAAAGAAAAAAATAAAAACTCCGTGAAGGAGTTTTTAAAAAATAGTAATAAAATGTTTAGAAAAAATTATTCTACAGTAATAGAGCCGTAGTGACTGGGATTAAGGTGATTATGGTATCTCCACGTACCCGGAATGTTAAATGTAAAAGACCATTCTGCTCCCGGTAAGATACTTGCGCATGCATCAAACGTACTGCCAATACATCCGCCGGTAGTTGGATATTCTTTATGAGTGGGATGCATGGCAGATGCAGTCCACATGCCTTGCGTGCTCTGATTTTTAAAGACGACAGTATCACCTTTTTTGATAATACCATTTGATGGTTGATAGCCAGAATTAGTATATGTAATAACAAACAATGAGGGTTGCGGTTGCGGCGGAGGAGTTGGAGCTGGAGGAGGCGTAGTAATAATTTCTGCTTGAGGAGTTGGCGTAGCAGGCGAAGGCAACGTTTTTATTTGTGATTGTTGAGCGATAGGAGTTTGAGGTTGAGATTGTTGTATTTGGAAGATACCATATCCAAGGCCTACTATTGCAATAACAATAACAAAAAATACAATGCCATTTCTTGTGGTTATATTCATAATGTATGCATGAATAATTAATGTTGGGGAGGGAAGGAAGACGGAGACTGTTTTTGTAATTGTGATACAAGAGATTGCCGTATGTTTTGCGGTATACCTTCATTGAGAAGCATGAGTGTAGCAGTAAAAATTCCTATGTCACGGACAGTAACATCTGTAATACCACTTACAATAAATACCGTGATAATATGAAGACCGGCAATGAGCGCCGCAAGCCAAGTATAAAAATCAACAAGAAAAAGAAAACCGATGACAATATCAAGAATTGCAGTGGCAATCATAGCTTGCGTGAGCGGCATAGGAAGAAGTCCTGCGGCCCAAGGCTGAAGATAGCCACCCCATGCCATGGGTTCTTTTAAAATAAGAACGCCAATCCAAAGAAATGTAATGCCAAGACCAACGCGAACAATATGAAAAGATATTGTCTTCATATATTACGTATAAGTATAATAATTCCCATAAGCCAAATGGTGCATGCAGACATAACACACCAAAAACACCACGCTTTAATGACCTTCCATTGAAGGTATATAAAGAAAAGTGAAAGAAGAGATCCAAGAATAATCATTATTTTAAAAAGCATGCTCCAGAACCACATTGGCTGAATACCGATAACAAGAAATGCGGTAATACCAGCACCCATGATATAAAAGAGCAAACCAAGAATGTCATTAGGAATGCCAAAAAAAATCTTGTTATATGCACTAGAAAGAACTTGTGCGCAATCCTGGCCAATAATACAAATCGGTTTTTCTAATGCAATACGTTTTTTAATGAGATAGGATGTCTCACTGATACCTATTGCACAGATAGTAAAAAGAAGTGCGAATGCTGTCATAAAATAAAAACCCGTTCACATATGAATGGGCTTTTGGTAGCCATTGTATAAGTATAGCATGTTTACTAAAAACCAAAAAGTTTAATTCTGGTGCCTGGGGCGGGACTCGAACCCGCATGCCTTTCGGCACTTGATTTTAAGTCAAGCGTGTATACCATTTCACCACCCAGGCATAGGAGAGAAGGATTCGAACGCGCATCGTCAAATGGTACGAATTCGAATCCTTCTCTCCTTCACAAGAGTATCAAAAGAAATAAGAGAATGCAATGGTTTTATAGAATAACAAAAAAATCAGCTTACACTGATTTTAAGAAATGTTTTTAGAATGTTACTGATGACTAAACATCACTTTAAAATAATTTTTTGCGTATTCAATGTTTGTGCGCAAAAGTCCTTCGCGTTTGAATCTGCGCAAGGAGCTGACTACGGTAAGGCGTGGATCAAACTGAATGCGTCCAAGCTCGCCAAGTCTGCGCGCAATACTTGCATCATCTCCAAAAAATGTATACGACGTATCAAAGCCACTCATTTTAAGAAAGTTTTCACGAAAAGATGCAAAATTACCACCAATAATTACGCCACCGCGCTTGAAAATTTTTCCCATGACCTCATTTATGGTTGGCATCACTACCCATTGATAGAATTTTTCCATGATTGCCATGGTTGATTCATTTTCATTCCAATTAAAAATGTATGCACCGGCAATAGCAACGTACGCATTCTTTTTTTCATGAAGTTTTTTATGAATTGTTTCTAACCATTGTTCTGGTGGAATACAGTCTGCATCAAGAAATGCAACAATGTCTCCTTCTGCATGTTCAAGTCCGGTTTGGCGCGCGCGATTAGTGCCCTTACATGGCTCAAGAATAACCTTATCTGCGCCATATTCACGTGCAAGATCGCTGGTGCGATCTGTGCTTGCATTATCAACAACAATAATCTCAAATGCATGGCGAGGAAATACTTGTTTTTGTAATGCGGTCAAAGCGTCTCCAATATACTGCTCTTCGTTATATGCAGGGATAACAACAGAGATTTGTTTGTTCATATATGTTTTATGTGGCAGAAGTGGCAAATGTGCCTGACGCAAGGATATCTGCTCCTGCCTTCAGAATGTTCTGTGCGTTTTTTGCGGTAATGCCGCCATCAACTGCAATGCGCTTTTTCCAGCCCATGGCGCGAAGTGTAGCTATTTTTTTAAGGATTTTTGTCTGAAATCGTTGTCCGCCTTTGCCAGGAGTTATTCCTAGAAGGAGTATAGCATGAATGACGGGCAAGAGCAATTGAATGGCGCGGATAGGCGTATCTGGATGCAGGGCAATTCCTGCTTCAATCCCGGCTTTTTGAATTTTTTTTATTATATCTAAATGATTTTTTACTGCTTCGTAATGGATATATATACGCGTGGCACCGGCGCGTTTCCATGCTTGGATATGTTTTTCCGGATGACACTCCATAGAATGCACCTCAAAAGGGATGCGGATATTAAGATTTTTTACTTTTTGTGGCGTTGTCCATGTAGCAGGGAAGCCGGTAAATGTTGGGTCTACAACATCAATCTGGAGGTATGAATAGCCAAATTGCTTAATTTTATTATATTTATCAAGAAATTCATCTTTTGAATACGCAAGAATGGTTGGAATAATGTGTTTTTTAAGGGATTTTTTCATAGAGATTAGAGATGTCATCCCGAATAAAATGAGGGATCCCAAAGTTTTTTACTGTTATTTTCGGGATTCTTCGGGCTTCGCCCTCAGAATGACATTAGTAGTATACCACTTTCTTTATATAAGAATAATTATTTTGTTTATAAATATAACATAATCTATCACTTTGTTTACTTTTATATAGATATATTTCCTTATATTTATAAGTGTTATATTATTTAAAGGAAAAATGTGTCATGCATACCCTTGACATTATTATTATAATGCGGTATACTGATATTAGTTCATTAACCTTTTGGCAAGAAACATGTAGAGGAGGAGCTCTCTTATATGTATATATAAGAGAAAGACACTAAAGTATATTCTCTTTTGTAGGCTACGGCCTACGCACAAGAGAATAACAACTTTTCAAACTACATAGCAGATTGGTCTATATTTATCATCATATGCCAGAAATCTGCATCCATACTTCTCTACAGATTTCTTGCTAAAAAAGTTGATTTCAACCATATACCATCCTGGAGGGGATTGGACTATAAAGCGATGATGATGCCATATCCCTTTCTTGGAGAAGTGTATGACATCATGATCGCTTTTTTGGATAAGAAGCAGTTCCTTACAAGACTAGTGCCAAGACATTGGCAGAAAGGACCCAACGTGGAGTATCTTCTTTTCCAATGGTTCCTGATGTTTGGTCTGCCTCTCATGGGCGGACTGATTATCAGGGGGAATCCTGGCCAGTGGCAACGGTGGCTAGGCTGGGCGGTTCTGTGCTTCTTCTCCTATGCAGTGATGCATGGAGCAGGCTGGAATCCAACTCATGCCAGTCTGGCGATCGCGGGATTCTCGCTGTTCGGCGGTTTCGCGAGCGAGATTGTTCCGGCGGTTGCTCAGAATATCAATGGACAGACGGTTCGCATCTTTGCGATTCCTCTGTTCGTGATTGGGGCGATCTTCTGGTTCAATCAGGCCTCCGAATCCATGCGGCAGTGGGCAGTGGTCGCCGTGATCATTGCCATGATCGTTGGATTTGGGGGACGCGGGGGTCGGAGGTAATTCCCGCAAAAAAACAATGTGGCTTTGTTGGATGTGCCACGCGCGTCGCGCAAAACATCCTTCTTTTTTATTTCTCAATTTTTTGGATGCGGCGCTTGTGGCGCGATTTTTTGGAAAAAGGAGTGGTGAGCCAGGCTTGGGTAATGCGTTCCAGTTGTTTTTGTGAAAGAAGTCGGGCGGCTAAACAAAGCACATTTGCATCATCATCAGTGCGAGAAATTTTTGCGCTTTGTGTATTCCATGCAAGCGCGGCTCTGATGCCGCGGATTTTATTTGCGGTGATACATACGCCTTGGCCGCTTCCGCAGAGAAGGATACCTTTATTTTTTTTGTTTTTTATAACTTCCCGGCTTAATTTTTTTGCATAGTCCGGATAGTCATCATGCTTATCAAAGGTAAGTGCGCCAAGATCTTGAAATGAAATACTATGTGCCTCAAAATATTTTTTTAGGTGTTCTTTTTTTACATATCCTGCGTGGTCTGAGGCAATAAAAAGCATATTACCCTTTTCTTTTTGCATGTATGTAATCGTATTTAGGAAGTGGCGCTATTTTTTCTTTATCAATAATTTCAATAAGCCGTTCCACGAGTGCTTTAGGGTCAGTATCATAGATAACCTTACCGTCGCCTTTGTGCGCGAGCTTGATGATATTGTGAATCTCTTGTGAAATGCCGCCGCATCCTTCTAAGACGCCAATGGGCTTATTATCTTCAAATGCAATAGTGAATTCGTTGAGCGTGCCCATACGACCACAAACTTCAATAACTGCATCCGTAGTACGAACAAGTAAAAGATTTCTGCCGGAATAATCAAAACCAGTGTACATGATGAGATCAAAATAATCCGTAGGAAGCTTATATGATTTCACGTGTGCAAGTTCTGATGCGGCAGGAGAAATACCAATACTAATGCCGCCAGCTTCTTTTGCGCCAATAGCAGCCCAATACGGTACGCCAGTGGTAGCGCCAGTAACCACTACACCATTATGCAAAACAATTTGTTTGCCAATCTCTTTGGTTTTATCATAGGTATCCGGGCCGCAATACGTGGTATCTGCAGAGCCGGAAACACAGATTTTATATTTAAGATAGCTTTGTTCAAGCGGTTCGGGAGATGTTTGTAGGGGTTTATTCATATAGGAAAAGTAATATTTTGAGCTGTGGGGTATGTCTTTTGAACGATTTGCGGAATGAAATATACAATTATGAGTGCTTTTGTAGCAAATTACAAACTGTTTGATGAGCGAAGCGAGGAGTTTTTGAATTTGCGTTAAATAAAAGTACCATAATTATATTTCATGAAGCACTTAAGTGAAAAAGATATACCCCACAGCTTTTATAATACACAATGAGAAAATCTACTCTAATTCTACCACGTCTCCTAAGTTAGGCACAGTCGTTTTTATGCCAACCTCATCTCGAATGACACGTGCAAGTGTTTCCGATGATTCCGGTTCGCCCATTGCTACAAAAATATTTTTTACTGGCCGTTTCAAACGGCTTACAAATGTTCGCAATTGTGTTTGATCTGCATGAGATGAATATCCGGAGATATTAATAATCTCTGCGCGTACTGGAATTTGCTGACCAAGAATATGTACTTCTCTTGCCCCTTCACATAATCTGCGCCCCAAACTACTGACACGCGCATAGCCTACAAATACTACAGTATTTCTTTCATGCGGAAGATATCGCAAAAAATGATGCGCAATGCGGCTGCCATAGCCATGCGGATTACCTGCCATGATAAGTTTAGGTGAAGGCACGTTATTTATTTTTTTTGAATCTTCATGCGTTTCAGAAAATGTTAGTCCGGGAAATTGAAAAAAACCATCACCACCCTTAATAATTTTTTGAGCATCTTTATTAAAATAATTCCCATATTTTTTATAGACTGCGGTTGCGTGAATGGCAAGTGGACTGTCTAGAAATACGGGGATGCGCGGTACACGATTATTTTCTACCAATTCATCAAGTTCTGCGAGTACTTCTTGCGTGCGTTCAAGCGCAAATACCGGCATAATAAGCGCCCCTTTTTTTGTGACAGTATTTTCTATGGCGCGCTCAAGTGCTATTTTTCGCTCTAGATGAGTTTCATGAAAACGATTTCCATAAACAGACTCCATAACTACATAATCCGCGTCTTCCAAGTGATATGTCTCATCAAGAAGCGGTGCCGGAGAATTTCCCAAATCACCGGTAAATACAATTTTTGTTCCTTGATATTCAATTTCAACCATAGCCGATCCTAAAATATGTCCTGCATCGCGCAAAGTAACGGTGATGTCATTCTTTTTCCCAAGAGTAAATGTTTCGTTGTATAGATGTGTTTTAAAAAGTGAAAGAACATTTTTTACATCTGTTTCACAATACAGCTCTGGAGTATTATGCTGTTCACATTCATGTTTCATAATGCGAAGTGCATCGTCTAGCATAACTGCTGTAAGATCATGTGTTGGTGGTGTTGAAATAATGGTATTGCGAAATCCATCTTTATAAAATTTAGGAAGCCTGCCAATGTGATCTGCATGCGCATGGGTAATAAGTGTGTAATCAATAGTTGATGGGTCATAGGGAAATGGTTGATGATTGTGTTCTTCTGCATATCTATCACCTTGAAACATGCCGCAATCAACAATGATTTTTGTATCATCAAGCTCCAAGAGGTAATTTGCGCCGGTTACTGTTTTTGCCCCGCCAAAAAAAGAAAGTTTTTTCATAAAAGGTCAGAAATGATTTAGAGAGCACCTATAGATATTTAATCAGACAAGGGCTGTTTGTCAATTTTTATGATAAAATAAAAAAAGACGTATTATTTTATTTTATGAAGACGTCTTTTCGAGTGGTGATATTTCTCTATGCCGCTCTTTTTTTTCTTTTTATTTTTTCTACATATGCCATTGCGGTAGACAATGATATTGTTATTACAGAAATTGGTGCATATGAAAAATCTGATCACGAATGGATTGAGATATATAATAACGGTGCCGCACCAGTAGATCTTACTGGTTGGAAATTTTTTGAAAATAACACGAATCATGGGTTGAGTGCATATAGAGGCGATTTTATTATAGAACCAGGAGAATACGCAGTGGTTGCGGATAATGCCACAAATACTACAAATGATTATTTAAATTTTACCGGCACACTTATTGATAGCTCATGGGAAACACTAAATGAAAGTGGTGAGGCTATTGCATTGAAAGACAAGAACGGAGTAGTTATTGAGCAGTTTACATACATTACAGCGCCAGACTTTTCTCTTGAACGAAAAAACCTACTTACGCGAGATTATTCATCTGCAAATTGGAATCAACATGCAAGCGGAAATACGATTGGCGCACAAAATAGCAATGCTACAGAACAACAACAGCAGCAAGTACTTCCGCCCGCTGATATGCCGTCTTCAACGCCTTCAGTAGATCAAGAACAACTAAATTCACAAAAAAGCATACCACCACCATGGATTCCTGTTCGCGGAGATATTTTGATAAATGAATTTATTGCAGATCCGTCTGACGAACAGCCCGAGTGGATTGAATTGTATAATGTAACCAATAGAATTATTTCACTTGACGGATGGAGCATAGAAGACGGCTCAAAATCTCCGACAATTCTTCATGGGACATTATCTGATGCTGGTGCAGGAAAGTTTTTTGTTATTGAAAACCCCAAAGGAATTTTAAATAACAGCGGAGATAGAATTGTTCTCTTCAATCAAAATCATGAGGCGATAGATGATATATCATATGGAAGCTACAATGATGGAAATATTTCCAATAATGCGCCGCGAGCATATAACCCAGATTCAGTTGCGCGAAGGGGAGATGGAAAAAATACATATAACAATAGCATTGATTTTCAGATAACAACCACACCAACAAAGGGAACGGCAAATATTATTACAGTAAAAACCGTTGATGAAGAAGACAAAAAAGAAATTTCCATGGTAAAAGATATTCAAATTACTGAACTTTTACCAAATCCCGCCATAAGCGAAGGGCAGGATGAATTTATTGAACTTTTTAATGAAGGGAAAATAGATGTAAATCTTGCCGGATGGTTCCTTATTTCTGAAAGTGGTCAGCGGTATGTTATTTCAAAAAATGATAGTGCTACTACCACTATACGATCAGGCGAATTTTTTGTTGTATATCGCAAGGTAAGTAATATTGCCCTTAAGAATATCGGTGGAGATAGTATAAAGCTGTACCAGCCAAATTCAGACCGCGCGAGCGCACTATTTACATACCATGAAAAAGCGCCAATAGGGCAAAGCTGCATGAAGCAGAATGCACGTATTATCTGGACACAAACACCAACACCTGGAGCAAAAAATATATTCACCACTAGCAATCAGCCACCAGATGTAGAGGTATTATTCCCTTCAAAAGGAAATGTTGGAGAAGAGTTGATTTTTGACTCAAGTGATACGTTTGATCGCGAACATGATCCGCTTATATTTCAATGGGATTTTGGAGATGGGCAAAAGGCACAGGGTGATTATGTGCACCATGTATTTCAAAAAATAGGAGAGTTTACTGTTATTTTAAATGTAAGTGATGGACAGCATGAAGAAAAAAGTACACGGCATATTCGCATATCTCAAAAAGAACAGCCGGTTCAACAGAATTTTTCCATAGTGCCGGAAAAAATTAATGAGGTTGGTAAAAAGAATATTCCATCTGGTGTAATTGTAGAACAAGTCTACCCTAATCCAACTGGTCGTGACACCGAAGAATTTGTTTCATTAAAAAATATGTCAACAACGCCCATAGATATTTCCGGATGGAATATACAAACAGAAAAATACGCAAAGCCATTTACGCTTCCTCTTGAAAGTATGCTCTTGCCGCAAAAAAGTATTTCACTGCAACAAGAAAAATCAGGATTGCGTTTACAAAATACATCTGATGCAGTGTATCTTTTTACTTCAGAAGGAAGTCTTGCTGATTCCGTGGATTATGAAGACGCACCAGAAGGCCGTGTGCTTATGCGTGCAAAAGACGGTGTATGGAAATGGATGAAACCATCTGGAATTCAAAATACTAAGGAGACTGTTATTGTTACGCAGAACTCTAAAAAGAAAAGTAAAAAAATAAAAACAAGTGTAAGGGCAGCGTCATATAAAAATACATTACAAGAAAATGCAAAAGAAACACCAGTAGGACGCATACGCACATTAGAGTCTGGTAGTAACGTACGATTCAGTGCGGTGGTGTCTGTGGAACCGGGTATTTTAGGAAAGACATTATTTTATGTTGCAGGTTCCGGGATTCAAGTATATAACTCCAGAAAAGATTTTCCAGATATCCATGTAGGTGACACGATTGATGTTTTTGGTATACTGCAGGAGTCAGGCAGTGAAATGAGAGTGCGTATAACAGGGAAGAGTGCTGTTCGTGTACTCGCACATGGTAAATCACCTGAACCAGAAGCACTAGAAACAAGCGCAATTGGAGAAGAAACAGAAGGATATCTTGCGCGCATTCAAGGAGAAGTTATTGAAACGCGCTGGCCATATATGTTTCTTGATGATGGGGGTGGCGAGGTGCGAGTATATATAAAAAAATCAACAGGCATTGAAAAAAGAAAACTGTATGTAGGGGATGAGCTTTCTGTGATTGGTATTGTAAGTCAGACGCCTGCGGGGTATAGAATATTACCGCGGTATGAGAGCGACATTGTTCTTATAAAAAATCCAGAAAAGGAACAAAAGCAAGAAGAGGCCATGCCAGACAGAACTAAAGAGACAAAAACGCTTTTTCAATATCTTGTAGCAATAGGCATTACCGCTACTTTAGTTTCACTAGGATTATTTATTCAATACCGAATGAAGGAATAATATGTATCGTATAAAACTCATTGCCATAGGAAAACTCAAAGAAGTGTACTGGCGCGACGCAGAAAAAGAATATCTTAAGCGGCTTGGTACATACACAAAATATTCCATTCATGAAATTCCAGAAGAGCCGTTTCGTTTTCCAAGCCAGCGTGCGCAGATTCTTGCAAAAGAAGGAGAGAAAATGATAAAACTTATTCCAGCTGATGCACATTGTATTGCACTTGATATTAAGGGAAAAAGTTTTTCGTCAGAATCTTTTGCAGAGCTGATTCAAGATAAAGGAGAGCGCGGCGGACTGATAGTGTTTTGTATTGGCGGTGCTTTGGGACTTTCAGATGAAGTACTCCAGCGTGCAGATGTGCGTTGTTCATTTGGCGCGTTGACATTTCCGCATCAGCTTGTTAGGATAGTATTACTTGAACAGATATACAGAGCAATGACTATTGTGCATGGTAAGCAGTATCATTATTAGTATTTTTTTGCGGGTATCGTATAGCGGCTATTATGGGTCCTTGCCAAGGATCAGATGGGGGTCCGACTCCCCCTACCCGCTCCAAGAAAATATGAATAACGAAGAAAAAATTTTACAAAAAGTTGAGGAGCATGATAAGAAATTTGATAGGCTTATTGATATTGTGGTAGACAACGGAGAAAGATTGAATCGTATTGAGGAAGTCATGGTAACAAAGACTGATTTTCGTCATCTTGTTGGACTTATTGAAAATCTTGCTACAGACGTGAAGACCATTAAAGAAGATCATACATTTGCAATCGAATGGCTTAAGCGGCTTCAGGATCATGTCGAGCGTCAAGAAAGAGATATTCAGACAATAAAACTAAAACTTCAGATAGCATGATTTGCGGTAACTTTTAAAGGAAAACAAAAAGCAGAGGCGAAAACCTCTGTTTTTGGTTTAAAAATAAAAACTTGCATATTATTTACCCTTGACATTCTTGCGTAATATAGTACACTTTTTACGCGGTTGTCGTTTTATGGGGGAGTAAAGGATTCAATGAAGAAACGCGCACGGTATTCTAGGCCAATACGTGGCATACCTGCGGGATCTTGGGCAGATGTAGAGGCAGAAGTGGATATCAAATCAGTGTACAATGGATACTTCTCAAATCCTGTTGTCACGGAGTCATTTATTAGAGTCGGCATTGCGCCGATCGCGAGATTGCTTCCCCCGGAAATAGTATATGCGGATTTGGGGGGTGACAGGGACATCTCGTAAATGCGGTTCAGCAAACTCTACTGTATCTCTGCAAGTCAGTGCACTCAACACTCGTGGACGCAAATCCAGTATTTGTACGTGATGTGGAGGGAACGTACGTTACTATCAAGTCGGTTCTTGCGAACATTGTATCTGACCCCCTTCCAGCTATGCATTTGGCCACTCTGCGGAGCGTGAACCGCTACAATAGTTACGACGAGCAGTGCGCCATGGCAAAGAATATCTACACGGCGCTAGAAAATGGCGGTATTCTGGTAAGTCAGATTTCATCTGGTTCGCCAGCGCATTGTAAGATGCGTCGTGAGGTCATGACACTGCCAAGTCTTCGCAGGGGAGAGCCGGGACAACTGTATTGGACTACTCCAGAGGAGTGGACAGAGATTCTGGAGAGTGCGGGGTTCACAACGCGATTTGTAGGCTGCATGATTCCAAATGTCTGGACACTGGAAGACCAGTGGAATCGGTTCAATGCAAAATATGAGCAAGAAACTCAAGTACCAGCAGAAAGAGAATTGCTTCAGCGTAGACGCATGGAATTCTTGAGCGATGCTTCTGCAATTTTTCAGCAGTATCGCATGCAATACGGAGATGCGTGGGTACAACTTGAAGATCGTGGAGGGCAAACTGTACTCATCACGTATCAGCCCATATTCGTCAGCCAGAAGTGCACATAAGGAGGTAAGGAACGTGGAAGATACTGTCGTGTATCCGCGGGATCCGGAGCTCAGGGGAATATTTCAAGTTCCAAAATGGTGGTACCACCATGGTGACAAGATGCGACTCACGCGTCTGTCAGAAGATCTCCAGTCTTTTACACTAGAAGGCAGTGCAGCAAAGCTGGAAGTCGCTTATGCGGAGTTCAGCGAAGACTGTAAGGGGTTTCTAGTGAGCTGGGAAGTCCGGCTGTCACGTAATGAAAAAGTAAACGGAACAGTCTTTTTCACGTCAGAAACGCTTCTTGCGGCATTTGGCCTTGCGGATCATCACTCTATGAGCGGATATTGTCCATGGCTCATCAAGGAATATGGCGGTACTGTTGCCTACCAAGCGAGATTCATTCGCTGGAAGCAGTACTTGAACATTCCGCATCCTGGTACGGGTCATAATGGAGATCCGAACATCTCTATTGAGATTGACAAGCAGATACAGGATGCTGCCCTGGCGCTCTTTGGGGAGTATGAGCACCAGGAAGCAAAGAATCTTTTTTCATCCGCCACAGAATAGTTGGCGGTTTTTTTATTTTTTCTATTGTTATTTTTATGGTTTGTTCTATTCTTAATATAAAGAGGATCACTTTATTAAAATAAATATTTTATCTTATGCAAACATACGATAATTCAAAGGTAGTTATTATCGGTGCGGGGTTTGTAGGATCATCTGCGGCATATGCCACCATGATTCAAGGAATTTGTTCCGAACTTGTACTCATAGATGTCAATAAAGAAAAAGCGCTTGGAGAAGCACTAGATCTTCAACATGGATTATCTTTTGTTGACCCTATTCACGTGCACGCAGGTGATTACGATGATTGCAAAGATGCGGACGTGATTGTAATTACTGCCGGTTTGGCGCAAAAACCAGGCCAAACACGTCTTGATCTTAGTCAAGCAAATGCAAAAATTGTCGGCGGCATTGTAGGCGAAATTGCACAGCGCACCAAAGAAGCAGTGATCCTTTTAGTTTCAAATCCTGTCGATGTGATGACGTATGTGGCCATTCAGAAAGCAGGGTATCCCGCTGGTCATGTCTTTGGTTCTGGTACTGCGCTTGATTCATCGCGATTTCGATTTCTTTTGTCAGAAATGTTTGGCGTAAGTCCGCGAAGCGTACATGCCATGATGCTTGGTGAACATGGAGATTCTGAATTTATGTATCTTTCTCATGCAAACATTGCAGGTGAGGCGCTGATAAATATGCCAGGGTACAATGCAAAAAAGGTGGAAGAAATTTATAGCAGGACAAAAAATGCGGCATACGAGATTATTCAGAAAAAAGGAGCGACGTATTATGCTATTGGGCTTGGCATTGCAGATATTGTGCGCGCAGTACTGTACAATGAACAGCTTGTTTTACCGTTGTCTGTGCTTTTGCAAGGTGAGTACGAAATTCACGATGTCTGTATTTCTGTGCCGGCGGTGGTGGGAAGCGGCGGTGTTCAGAAAATTCTTTCTGTTCAGCTAACAGCAGATGAACAAGAAAAATTGCAGGCTTGCGCGAATCAGCTGAAGAGTGTTATTGCGTCATTGGGGAAATAACATACTTTATGCCTACAAAAAAATCTCATGCAAAAAAATCCAAGAAAAATGGCGCACAGCTTTTGGTGGATTGCTTGAATGAAGAAAAAGTGAAATATATATTCGGTATTCCCGGCGCAGTTATTATGCCAATCCTTGATGTGCTTGCAGATGGAGGCGGACCGGAATTTATTCTTTGCAGGCATGAACAAAATGCAGCATTTATGGCACAATGCTGGGGTAGGCTTACAGAAACTCCGGGCGTAGTACTTGTGACAGATGGCCCTGGAGCAACTAATATCGTCACCGGTGCGGCAACTGCAACAGCAGATAGAGATCCATTTGTTGCTATTACCGGACAAGTTCCTCGAGTTCATAGAATTAAACGAAGTCATCAAAATATTGATACAAAGCAACTCTTTGCGCCAATCACAAAATGGAGCGTTGCCATATCAGATGCAAACGGTATTCCAGAGGCAGTGTCAAATGCGTTTCGTACTGCACTTCTTCCCCATGAGGGCGCAACGCATCTTTCAATTCCGATAGATGTACTGCAACAGCAGACAAATAGTTTACCTATTATTCATCCGGAAAAGATTCAATTTAATGTTTCTCATCCAGATACGCTTACACGTGCGGCAGATATATTAAATCGTTCTAAATTTCCAGTGATACTTTTGGGTTTAGGTGCAACAAAAAAACATACCACGCTAGCAGTGCGGTCATTTATTGAAACATTTCAAGTACCAGTGGTGGGAACTTTTGAAGCCGCAGGAGCAGTATCCAGAAAACTTGTACATACATTTGTGGGTCGCGTTGGTTTAAAAACAGAAGAGCCTGGAGATATCGCGTTGAAACAAGCAGATGTTATTATTGCAATTGGATTTGATCCTATTGAATATGATCCATCATATTGGGAGCGGAAAAGAGGAGTTCGGATTATTCATATTGATGAAGTGCCAGCAAGTCTTGATCAGGGATATCAGCCGACACTTGAGATAGTGGGAGATGTTGCGCGAAATATTGAAGCGCTTTGTGAGCTCCTTCATACACGCGAATTAGAAAAATCAGAGCTTATTCAAAATGCGCGAGAAATTTTATTGAATGAACAGAAAAAAGCCGCGTCGCTTTCCGGAGTTCCAATTCATCCCGCGCGATTTATCCATGATTTGCGAAAAATACTTGGAGATGATGCGACAGTGATTTCTGATGTAGGATCTCATCAGATGTGGCTTGCGCGACATTTTTTTTCATACGAACCGCGGACGCTGCTGTTTAGTATGGGATTTCAAACTATGGGTGTGGCTCTTCCATGGGCGATGGCAACTACGCTTGCACGGCCGCATACGCCAGTAGTGTCTATCTCTGGAGATGGCTCATTTCTTATGAGTGCTATGGAACTGGAAAATGCAGTGCGACACAAGATGCATTTTGTGCATTTCGTGTGGCGCGATGGGTCATATAATCTTGTAGAGATTCAGCAAATGGCTGCGTATGGCCGTTCTTTTGCTACGCGTTTTGGCAATCCAGATATTGTTGCATTTGCAAAAAGTTTTGGCGCGCATGGACTGCGTATTTCAAAACCTGATGACATTATTCCTACATTGCGAAAAGCGCTTCGCATGGATGGCCCGATTATTATAGATGTGCCTGTAGATTATAGACAGAATATCGCATTCTTTGATCCTAAAACACTTTTCGTATAAGTATGATAAGTATTAATACTCAAGAGCTCCCACAAGAAACATTACATGACGGCGTGACTATTAAACATCTTAAAAAAGATACTAACAGTGATATGCGTCTTGATATCATGCGCATAGAAGCGCATGCAATGTTTCAGCCACACAAACACGCATCAGACGAATGGATTTATGTGCTAGACGGAGTATTTAAAGATGAATTTGGCGTGTATCCCGCAGGCTATTTTAAAATGAATGAAAAAGGCTCTCAACATACATCAGGATCAGATAGCGGCTGTACATTGCTGGTGTACTGGTGTGGGCGACACGACGTGGTTGAATAATCCGCCAGACACTGGTATGCTGAAGGCATATGAATAGATCGTTTTCAGTATGGGCAGTTATCCCAGCATACAATGAAGAACGCATGATTGGGCAGGTAGTGCAAGATGTTATTCCACGGGTATCTGCAATTGTTGTAGTTGATGATTGCTCTCACGATAAAACAGCGCATGAAGCAGAGTGTGCAGGTGCACATGTTGTGCGCCATCCACTCAATCTTGGACAAGGCGCGGCATTACAGACTGGCACGGAATATGCGCTTAGTCATAATGCAGATATCATTGTCCATTTTGATGCAGATGGTCAGCATAGCGCAGAAGATATTCCGGCCCTTACTCAACCAATTCAAGAAGGGAAGGTAGATATAGTACTCGGGTCACGTTTTTTAAAAGAAAATGATATTCCATTTGTACGAAAAATTTTTTTACGGGGAGCAATTCTTTTTACCTGGATATTTTCCGGTATCAAGCTTACAGATACGCATAATGGATTGCGCGCATTTTCTGGTTCAGCGGCGCAAAAAATAATTATTCAAGAAAATAGAATGGCGCATGCATCAGAAATTATTCATTGTATTGCGCAATCAAAACTTCGGCATAGTGAAATTCCAGTAACGATTCAATACACTGCGTATTCTTTGAGCCGTGGCGATTCTTCATTGAAACGCACGTTCCAAGTAGTGGGGCGGCTTATGTGGAAAAAATTATTTGCAGATTAGCACTTCATTAACGTATGGGTATTCAAATTTTTGCAACGGTCATTAGCCTCTTTGTGCTCGCGCGAGCATTTCAAAAATATAAAACAAAAACCATCAAACTTTCACTTTTTTTCATGTGGTCGCTTTTTTGGGTTGTGGCTATTGCGCTTGTCTGGCAGCCGGGTCTTACAGATAGAATCGCTGGGATTTTACGTGTAGGCCGCGGAGCAGATGTTATTTCGTACTTGTCACTTATCCTGATTTTTTATCTTATTTTTAAAGTTTTTATCAAGCTTGAACGGATGGATCAAGATATCACATCATTGGTTCGAAGTATGGCACTTATTGAAAAAGAACATAAAGATCATACGAAATAATAATACTAGCGTTCTATGAAAAAAAGTGATTCCCATGAGCATGATATTGTCTGTATTGGAGATGCAGGCCTTGATACCTATGTCGGTATTCATGACGCGTCATTACTCTGTAATGTAAATAAAACAGATTGTTGGTTCTGTCTAAGTTTTGCAGAAAAAATTCCTATTGAAGAGTTACATTTTACACTTGGCGGTAATGGATGCAATGTTGCGGTAGGTTCTTCACGTCTTGGTTTGAGATCAGCTTTTTATACCATCGTCGGTGCTGATGATACCGGCAAGAAAATTCTTCATACTCTTGAACATGAAGGAGTGTCGTTGAATTATATTACAACCAAGAAACATTCACGAAGTAATTATGCCGTTGCCCTTTTGTATAAGAGCGAGCGAACTATACTTTCCTATCATGTACCGCGTGTATATAACTTGCCCAAATTTTTACCAACACAATGGATTTATCTTACGTCTCTTGGTGAAGGATTTGAAAAAATATATACACAACTACTTTCTCAGCTCAAACAAAATAAGACAAACGTGGCGTTCAATCCTGGTACACGGCAATTGCGAATGGGGAGAAAAGTATTGGATTCTGTGTTCAAAAAAACAGCAGTACTTTTTTTAAACAAAGAAGAAGGCTGTATGGTGCTTGGAAAGGAAACTGGATGTCCAGCAGAACAAATCGCACGCGAGCTTCATGCGCTTGGGCCAGAGAGGGTAATAGTGACAGACAGTACACGCGGCGCATATGGCTTTGATGGGAAAAAAATATATGTTCAAAAAGTACTGCCGGCAAAAGTAAAAGAAAAAACTGGCGCAGGGGATTCATTTGCAACTGGTGTAGTAGCTGCACTTTTTTATGGTAAGGGATTAAAAGAAGCGTTGCTATGGGGCTCTGCAAATTCTGCATCTGTTATTGAACATATTGGTCCACAGGCAGGACTCTTAACAAAACAGAAACTTTTAAGTCGTATTAAAAAAAGTAAATAATATTTTCTATGCTTGTCACCATGAAATCTCTTCTCGCTCGTGCGCATAAAGGGAACTATGCAGTTGGCGCATTTAACATCGATAATTTGGAAGGGCTTCAGGCAGTCATGCAGGCAGCAGAAGAAACAAAGTCTCCTATTATTATTGCCACAAGTGAAAGTACCATTGCATACGCAGGATTTGAAACCATAAAAGCAATGGTGCATATTGCCGCAGAAGAACATCCTAAAATTTTACTGGCGTTTCACTTAGATCATGGAAAAGATTTAAAACTTATTAAACGATGCATTGATCATGGGTGGACATCTGTTATGTTTGACGGTTCACTTTTGCCGTATGAAGAGAATGTTGCAAAAACAAAACAAGTTGTTGCATGGGCAAAAGATAATGGCGTAACAGTGGAAGCAGAGCTCGGCGCACTCAAAACAGAAGAAGATGCACGCGGTGCAGAACGAGAAGCGTCATTTACAGATCCCAAACAAGCAGTTGATTTTGTAAAAAAGACACATATAGATGCATTAGCAATTTCTATTGGCACATCACATGGCCCATTCAAGTTTAAGGGAGAAACAGTATTGGATTATAAGCGGCTTAAAGAAATAAAAAAACTTACACGCATGCCATTAGTTCTTCATGGAGCAAGCGGCATACCTGCAAATATTGTTTCCATTATTCATGATAGATGTGAAAATTTAGAAGATTGCAAACGACTTTCAGAGGCACATGGTGTTTCCAATGCGGCTATTCGTAAAGCGATTTCCTGCGGAATTAATAAGGTTAATATTGGTACTGATTTGCGTCTTGCATTTACTGCGGGTATGCGTAAAGCTCTTATTGATCATGGAGAAGAATACGATGAACGAGAATTCCTCAAAGAATCTCGAGCACTTGTAAAACAGGTAGCAAAAGGGAAAATGCTTCTATTTAGAGGTAAATCAACCGGATAATATACGTTCAAAAGATTATAAAAATAAAGAAAAAAGGGTTTTCCATGCGTGAACCCTTTTTGTGTTCAGAGACCCTCTTGACAGGATTTTAAAAGAATGATATACTTGCCCATACGAGTTAAGAATCTGCAGACACGACAAGCATGGGGATGTATTAGTCGGCTGTCGGGCTTTTGCTTGATTCACCGGTTAATGCGTTTTCTTGTCTGCAGATTTTTGGCTCGAAAAGAAAAGAGACTCTATTACGGAGTCTCTTTTTGTGTATTTGTAGTGTTCTCAATTGGCGAAATACTTGGAGAGGTTGTTGCTGAAATTTGCGAGTGAGAAGTTGTTGTAACTCCCGGAGCAGATACTATTTCGTCAGTGCGTTTACCAACTAAACATACTGCCGGCCATGCAACATAATGGCTTTTAAAGATATCTTTTTTTAATTCTCCATTAGAATATGTTACTCTGCGCTCAAAACTCGCATCTGCGCCTGCATGCGCTCTCTCAATGCATTTTTCTTTTCCCGGTTTGAGAGTATCTGTTTCAATGATTTTTGTTGGGCCAGGCGCTTTTCTATTAAATACAATTGGCGTATCTATTTCTGTTTTCCTTCCATCTTGCATACCCCAGAGAGTTATCTTTATCTTTGTTCCAGTTACTGCTGTTTGAATAAGAATAGGACTACCCGTATCATTGAAAAAACGAAAATCAGGTTTTGGATAATAGACTGTTGCGTCAAAGCCAATTGGCGGCTCATAATATGGCACACGATAGGAATGATTTTTTCGCTCAAGAACAGGAAGTCCGGCAGCAGCAACAACACGAAAGAGCGTGGTGGATACCTGACATAATCCTCCGCCAAATTCTGGCGTTGTTTTCGATTCTTTAATAACAAGCTCTGGAAGAAATCCGCTTTCTTTATCTATTTTTCCTAAAAATGAAATAAGAGAGAACTCTTTATCTGGCTCAATAAGGACTCCATGGATGCGTTGTGCGCCAAGTGTAATGTTGAATATTCTATTTTTTGGACTTCCTCTAAAACTTGTTTCTGCTGTTGCAAGAATATCCCGTACAACAGGTTTGTTTTCTTCTGTTGTGAGCGGCGGCTGTATTTTTTTTGTAACAAGCGAAATGGTTGTTTCATTCTTTTCAAGAATACTAGCAGTGATTGCAGAAATACTTTGCTCAATATCTAATTCTTCCCCAATTTGTTCTTGTTCAAAGGCAGTTACTTTACCATCTTTTATTTCAAATCGTGCTGTTTTTGATTCAATACGGACGGCGGGAGCAACTGTTTCTTCTAGATAAGATGTCACGAGATTTTTATTCAAGGAAAGTATAGGCTGTCCATTTGCGTCTTTTTCAACCGTAAACCAATTCGCAAGCCGTTCTTTGGATACTTCCCACGTTTTTTTGTTAAGTGAAAGTATTAGTGGTGCACGTTCAATGCTTTGTTGTGCGCGATTCTTAAAGTCTAAAAGACTATCCGCGGAAAGTGACGCAAGCTGAATTTTAGATGCAAGTGTTATGCGCGGGCGCTCTCCCTTTTGAAGAAATTGTAATGTGTCATTTATAGCTCTTTCGCTATCAAGTTCTCTGCCGGATTTTTCTGGTTCCAAGGAAATTGTTTGCGTACTTGTGTTAAATGCAAAAGCCGCATCATGCGCCGGAGATTCAAAAGAAAGGAGTTCTCCTTGAAGTGCTTGAAGAAAGAGTACGCGATTTATTGAAATATTAAAAGGAATGCTGCGTTTAGCAAGAAGAAGAGAAGCGCGATTAATATATTTTTGAAAGAAATTGCCAGTCCTTCCTTGCACGTATGCTTGCTCTACGGTTTTTTGCGCGTCAAATGGCAGTATTTCTCCAAGCGCTTGAAGCGGTATATCACTTTGAAAAGAAACGTTTTCCAGTGGTATAATGGCAAGTTTTTCAATCCCGGCAATATCTGTATAATGCACTTCAGCCCCCTGGCGTTTAATCGTGTTGATTGTTGATTCAAGTTTTTCACTTAATTCTTGTTTTGTAAGACCGCCCACATCTATAGAGCCTACCATGACTCCCCCGAATATTCTATCTGAATAGGCATAGAATTCGCCATAGACAATACTTACCGCAGCTGCAAGAAATATCCAAAGCGCAAGAAAAACGCACACCATAAAAAAAAGACGGTGCGCGCGGCGAGATATGAGAGAAGAAGGAGTTGGTGTAGCCATGCTATTCTTTTTCTGCTGGATGAATAGTGGCATCCCCTTGGAGTTTACGCAGTTCAATAATAAGAATGCCGTTTTTTAATGTTGCTTTAATATTTGCGCCATCTACCGCAACGGGCACAACAACAATACGAGAAAATGGCCCCCAATAACATTCACGCGCATAATATTTGTCATCATGTACTTCTTCTTCAAATTTTTCTCTTTTTCCGCGAATAGTAAGAAGATCATTGTGCAATGAAATTTCTAAATCTTTTGGATCAACGCCCGCAACGAGTGAGCGAATAATAATAGTGTCTGGGCGTTCATATATATCAATAAGCAATTGGCCTTCTTCAAGAATGCCCCAAGAATTTTGCGTGGAATCTTGAGACTTCTTTTCATCTAATACATGTTTTTTGGAAAAAGGTTTTGAAAATGAAAACATATAAAATAAAAAAAGATATACTTATAGGTAGTATATCTTTTTTTGTGCTCTGCGTCAAAACTAAAATATAACAACTTGCAATATAAGTTCCGGATGCAAGCCAGATGGATCACTATGGCCAGCTCCCGGGTGCTCTCCTCCAAGTTGAAGTGCATTTTTTACATCACTCCAAGAAACTCCCGGATGTGATTGGACGTAGAGCGCTGCGGTACCAGCGGCATATGCTGCTGCCATGCTTGTTCCGCTTGCTGAATAGTATGTTCCATTTTTTCCAGTTGACAATATATTGACGCCAGGGGCTCCGAGCGTAATTCCAGAACCAAAATTACTAAATGAAGCAAATGTATCATCGTCCCCAACAATTGTTGAAAGACCCTTTTCATTGATTGTTCCGTCAGTATCTACAAGTGCGGAAATAGTCATGACCGTATCTGTGTATGCGGCAGGAACAAGTGTGTCTATATCCGCGTTTTCATTACCAGCTGCGGCAATGTATGTTATGCCACTTTGAGTTGATTGACAGAGCGCTTGATGGAGTGGATCATTATTTGTTTTTCCGCAGGCAGTATCGCCTGTTCCACTACCACCAAAACCCATAAGCGCAACTTTAATGTTATATTTTGCACTGTTATTTGCTATCCATTCAATACCGCAGAGTGCTGATGACCATGTTCCATTTCCTTGTGCATCTAGAATTTTTATTGCTAAGAGATTTGCTTGCGGAGCAACGCCAATTACGCCAAAAGAATTATCAAGAGCACTAACAATGCCGCCCACATGACTTCCATGCCCGTTATCATCATTGCCATTTTTTGTAGAGGGGATGCATGTTGTGTTTGCAGTAATGCGTGATTTAAGATCCGGATGCGTAAGATCAATACCAGTATCAAGCATAGCAATACCGATTCCCATTCCCTGAAGAGTTGCCGATTGAGCAAAGATACGTGCATAACCGGTTGGAATAATTTGCGTTTTTTTTGGATCAAGCAGTGGAATTGCTGCGGTTGATGTGGCGCTTGTTGAAGTTGCTGATACGGTTGAAGCAGTTGATGTAGGTGATTTTGTTATTGTTTTTGCTGGTATGGGCTTTGAAGGGGTAGGTTTTTTTATTGCAGGCTTTTTTGTTGTTGGTTTTTTTTGTGTTTGCGTTGTTGCGAGTATTGAAACGATGCGATTTTGCGTAATAAATGCAACACGTGGATCTTTTTTGAGAAGATCTATTTTTTTTGCATCAAGCTTTGCAGAAAATCCTTGAAATATTTTTTTATATTGAAAAAGTGTGGCAATGCCATATTTTTTTATAACATCAGGAAGAGGATTGGTACTCGTTGTTGTTTTTAAAACAACAATATACTGGTCAGGGATGAATACATTTTTTGCTTGTTTTTTAGGTGCAAGCGGAACTTGAATTGGTTTTGGTTTTATAATTTTTATTTCCGTAGAAGTTGTACTTGTGGCAGATGGCTTTGGGAGTTGTTTTATAAAAAGATTGCTTTTTGTGGATGTAGCCGATGTTGAAGTTGCTGTAATGCTTGAGGAGGTTGAAGTAGGCGTTGTTATTGTGCGCGATGAGGATGTTCCTAAAAGCGCATACGCAGACATGTAAAAAATAAGAAGAAAAAGCGTAATAGCTAATACAGTGGCAGTACGTTGAAATGTGAAACGATCCATAAAAGCGTGTATTATGATTTTTTTACAATAACCTCCGTACCAATCGGTGTCCATGCATAAAGAAATTTTGCATCTGATATGCCCAATCTAATGCAGCCATGAGAAACGCGTTTACCAAGATGATTTACTCCTTCTTTTTTTCCATTTGGCCATTCCGGGAGCTCATGAATGCCGTATTTTCCGCCTTGTGCAAACGCCATCCAATTTGGCATCCATAGTCCAGCGCGTTTTGACCACGCACGCGGAGATTTATTTAAAATTTTAAATGTACCAATGGGTGTAGGCCCGCGATCACTTCCAGTGGAAACTGTCATGTCTCCAAGATGTATATCATCAAGATAAAAAGAAAGTTTTTGTTTTGCAAGATGTACTTCAATGCTCTTTGCGGCAACCGTACTATCTTTTATATTCACCGATGGTGTATAGCGCAATTGAAATTTTTTAAGTGTGTCAGCGAGATTCGTGAATTTTCCAAGAAAATATGCAAGACCTGTTTGCTGATGGATATACCATGCCATTACGCCGTTGGAGGTTTTTTCAAGAAGTAACCATCCTCTCTTCTTCTCTTGTTGCTGATCATTGAGTGGAAGCTTAACGCTATTTTCACGTAATGGATCATACCCATGAAAGAATTCTGTTGCGTCATCATATACATCACCGTCAGTGTCGTTTTTTTGCGGGTCGGTTCCTAGTGCAATCTCAAGATTATCAGAAAGCCCGTCGTTATCAGTATCATTTTCAGAGAATGGTGTGCTGGCAATGCGCATGGTACGTATCTCTTGACGATCTATAGTATCAATAGCGATAATATTTTTTTTAGCAAGGGAAGATGTATTTTTTGTCTCCCCAAAGACAGCTGCAGGAAAAGAATATAAAAAGAACACGATAAAAAAGAAAGTAACTATTTCTAAAAAAGAGAATAATTTTTTTTTCTGAAAAGTAAACACACAATAGAGGAGGAAGATTTGAGCCTGTACCGTTATTATGATATCATCTTGTAGTCATAAATAAAATAAGGTATATTTAGAATATTTTAGTCATAATAGTAATTATATAGATCAATGTCCTACGTGCGTTTCGTCAAAACAGTGCGGATGTCCGCACCATAAAGTATTCCCATTGCTCATTGTACTGTTTGGTCTTGTATTTCTTCTTAAGGCATTGAACGTTATTACTCCGGAAACATTACAAATTGCATGGCCAGTACTTGTTATGCTTGCCGGCTTGAATAAAATGATGAAAGGAATGTGCAAGTGCTGTTAAAGAACTCTTTATATAATACTTTTTATAATAAATATATGCGTCTAGAACGCTTTGGTCAGTCGTCAAGAACACAAGAATACGTTCAGGGGAGAAAGAAGGCTAAAGAGATTGAGAAACCAGGAGAATACGGCGATGCATTTAAAAAACACATGAATGAGATCCATGAGGAGAGAAAAAAACAGCATGATACATGGGAAGATGTTCAGCGCAGGAAGGGACTTATGGAAGGGGAAGATGAGATGCAGGTACGAAGAAAAAGGCAGCAGCAAGTAGAGTCTCCAAAGAAAGGACCAGAAAAAGGAAAATAGCGTAAATAAAAAAGACCCTTCGCACGAAGGGTCTTTTAGTGGAAGTTTTTTATAATCCCCAAAGTGCAAAATCAAGACTAATTTCTCCGGCTCCCGCGATACATAGATAGATAAGAATAGAAAGAAGCGTAAAATCAAATTCCCATCCGCCATCACCACTGAACTTTCTTTTCCATGTAACTATTTTAAGATACAGTGCGCCAACCATGACAAGGGCAAGTCCTGCAGCGGCTACTTGCGTAAAGACGCCAAATATGAGGGCAAACGCACCGGCTGTTTCTACAAGAGAAACAAATCGGAGGAGATAGAGCATATTTGCGGACATGTGCTCTGATGGTTTTGTTTTCCAAAGAGGAATTTTTTGTGATGCATGATGAAGATATACAACGCCAAGAGCAAGTCGCACAAGGAGCATGCCCCAATCAGAGAAGTCAGTAAGATAAAGAAAAAAATCCATACGTTATATATTATGAATAAAATATATTAATGAAAGAGATCCTTGCATTCTTCTCGCGCAACCTTGAACACATCTTTTGCGAGGCGAATATCACTCTCTCTATTTATTTTTGCTGCACGCAAGGCATCTTCATTTTTTGGATGGCTAAAACGCTCTCTTTCTGATTTATATAAATCTTTTGCATCTTGAATTGCATCTTTTTTTACATCTTTTGCATCCTGAATGCATGTATGAAGTTCTTCTTTATTTATGCCCAATTCTTCCTGCACTTGAGCAAGAATCACTCCACTTGCAAGCGTGAGAATAATCGCAAACCCAGCAACAGAAAATAATCGTAATGGCATAGTATTACCATGTCAAATCTCCACACGCGACATACGTACTTGCATCAGCAGTAGATGCGTGTACATTGATGGCAAGGGGAAATTCTGATTTAAGTTGTGCAAGCGTGACATCGAGAAGTGTTTCTGATACGCCGTTTACCGGAAAACTCAATGGATATTTTATGCCATTCAAATTTGCGCAGCCTCCCATATGGATATGCGCCGGCTGAATGACGTTCGGCGCTCCAGAAAGTGCGAGTGAAACTGTTACTTTTCCGTCTTTTTCTTTAAGCAAAGCAGTACCAGATTCTCCAGAATTATTTTGTGCTATGAGAGGAATTGTCAGTATAGGTTTTTTTGCCATCACTTTTGTTTTTTTACACATCCTATTGTCTTTATTGAAATTATTTTTTGCCATGCGGAGAGCTTTGGTATGCTGCATACGTGCAGCTGTATATATCTTTTTATCTTTGGATGTTTTAAAAGTATCTTTTGCCATTTTCCATGCATTATCAGCATCTTTTATGGCCATGTTCTTTTTTTCTGTTGCTTGTTTCATGCAGGCAACAATTTCAGCTTTTGTGGGCTTTGTGTTAGTTGTGCTTTGAGCGAGCGCAGACCCAGCGCTTAAAAAGAATAATCCCATGAGCAGAGAGAGAGTTATGATTCGTATCATAAAATAATAGTTAAATAATAGATGATAATGAACAATATAAAAGCCTGTTCGACCTTTTTAAGGTTTTTTGAAAAATAAAAAATCCCTCAAATGAATCTCGGACGGATATCTACTATAAGTATAGCACACTCTTTTCAGAGAGACAAAAAACAGTATACTAAGTATATATGATGATTACACCAAAAAAAACACGTGTATTCCAAGTTCGAGACAATCTCTTTTATTTTATTATTCATGAAATTCCAAAAGTTCAGGAAAAATCAATTCTTGTTATTACATCAAAGATTGTGGCGCTTGCGCAAGGGAGAGTAGTATCAGCAGAAAAGATTGATAAAACATCGCTCGTCAGGCACGAAAGCAAACGCGTCATACAAACTCCATGGTGTCTCTTGGGATATCGCGACGGTGAATGGAGCGCAAATGCAGGTATTGATGAGTCAAATGCGCGTGATCAGTTTATTTTATTGCCGCGCCAGTCCATGAAAACTGCGCATGAGCTCTGGATGCAATTGAAAAAACAGTACAAAGTATCATCACTCGGCATTATTATTACAGATACCCGCACTGTTCCTTTGAAAAAAGGCACTTTTGGCACTGCAGTAGGATATGCTGGTTTTGATGGACTAAAAAGCTATATTGGAAAAAAAGACATGTTTTCTCGTACGCTTCGCATGACACGTGTGAATGCAGCTGATTCACTTGCCTGCGCGGCAGTGTTTGCTATGGGAGAAGGAAATGAGCAAATGCCGCTCGCTATTATACAAGACGCGCCAATTTCTTTTTGGAAAAAAAATCAACGAGCCATGCCATTACGGATAGATCCCAAAAAAGATTTATATGCTCCTATTTTCCGGAAATAGCTCCATTTCTTTTTAAGTTTCTTTGGAGTATTGACTTTTTTCATAATACTACATAGGCTGAGAAAGACGTTCATTGATGTGCGAAGAGGAGTATAGTATATGAAACCATGTTTCGTAAGTCCCATTCTTGCAAAGATTTGCGCGAATATGGGCATTACCATCAACATTGAACCGCGCTATGGATACGTAGGCCAGATTGTGCTTCCTGACGGACGAAAGCGATATTTTCGCGGCACGAATTTTGACCTGAATCCGCTTGGTGCTTCTGAAATTGCGCGGGATAAAGCATATGCCGCGTATTTTATGTGTTTGATGGGGTATCCAGTGGTAGAGGGAAGACAATTTCTTCTTGACTGATGGCGGGAGCGGATTTCTGCTGATGAGGATGCAGGCGCAAGTATAGCGTATGCACATACGCTTGGCTATCCTGTCATCGTGAAGCCGAATTCCAAGAGTCAGGGTAGCGGCGTGTCCAAGGTGTACTCAGATGGCGAACTTATACTCACCATTCAATCGTACCAGGAGAAAGAACGTGTCTTCCTTGTCCAGCGGTTTATTCCGTGGAGAGATTATCGTATTGTAGTCCTGGATGATGAAGTTATTTCTGCGTATGAGCGCATGCCGCTTTCTGTAATGGGAGATGGTGTTTCGTCAGTACGCGAGCTTCTAAATATCAAACAGGAACAATTCAGCGTTTACGGGAGAGATACGTATATCCGTATTGACGATGCTCGGATTTCACAGTGTCTCGAGCGGAAAGAGAAAAACCTTGAGTCTGTCGTTCCAAGCGGAGAAACATGGCAGCTTCTGGACAATGCAAATCTTTCAACTGGCGGAGACGCGCGTGATGCCACGGAATCCATTCATCCTATGTATACCGAATTTGCAGTGAAACTGACACGGGATATGGGTCTGCGATATTGCGGCGTGGATATATTTGTTAATGGAGATCTTGCAGCTCCATCAGATGAATATGTCATCATAGAGATCAATGCCGCACCCGGTATTGATAACTATGCATCTATTGGGCCGTATCAGCAGAAGCGCGTGGAACTCATGTATCGCAAGATTGTGGAGGCACTTGCGAAATGATCTATCACATTTCTGATGGACGATGCGCAGTTGATTATCCAGCGTTACAACTTCCCCTGACGCGAGATCAGGTACATGCTTTACTTGCAGAGTACGGATTTCAGGAGATATCTGTAGATCTTGTGAAATTTGCGCGGTCGCATGCGGGGGTGTCACGGTACCGTCGAGGTATTTCAATGCAACAGGCTCCTCAGATCGTGGACTGTTCAAGCTTCATAAAATGGCTATATGCACAGCGCGGCATCTGGCTTCCGAGGTATGCTGTCCAACAGCGCACGTACCTTTTTAGGGAAGTGGTTCAGAGAGAGCAGATTCAGCCTGGCGATCTGGTGTTTGCATCGCGCAAGCATGGCTTGTATGACGTAGATCCGCATGACCGAGTGGGTCATGTGGGTATTGTCTCAGGCCCTGATACTGTTATTCATGCATCGCAAGATCGCGGTGTGTGCGAAGTGCCGCTCAAAGTATTTTTGAAAGGAGGTGTATGGCGCGGCGCTCGCAGAGTGATTCCAGATCCAGAGCAGGTTCGTACATTCACAATTCCAGAGACGCACGTCATTGAATCATCTGATGACGTAAGGTGGCTGCTCGTCCTTCATCTGCGTGCTCACTTACCAATCCCTTCGTTCACGTGAAGGGATTTTTTAAATAATAGAGAGCTTGACCATCGCTGTTTGTGTGGTATGATGCGTTCGCCCTTTGCAGGCTTCCCGTAGTGTTGCCTGCCGAATAAAAGGAGGCGTACCTTGACACAACCCATCTCGCACGAGCGCGCAGACCTTTCCGTTGAGCAGATGATTGCCATCTGCGAGAACAAGGAAACTTCGATTCAGGTTGTACGTGGTCTTATTCATGAATTAGGCAGACGGACTCAATTATTGAGCAGAGAGACAGGAAGAGACAGAGAGCATTTTTCAAAAGAAATCCTACAGATCGTGAAGTATCTCACGCATACTGGAAGCAGTGATGACACCAACGGACTTCAGCAAACCGCTCGTTCAGTACTTGCAGGTACGGTTTCGCAAGTCGTGAATGCTCATACTGAAACTTCATGGCTAGTCACAGACCAACAATCCGCAGCAAAATTTGCAGAGTTTTATGCGATTCAAACCACAGCACTAGACGATCTGAACTCGGAGTACAAACGTAGAGTTCAGCAAGCGCTTCAGGAATACTGGACGCGACTGAATCATCATCGGATGTATGGATTGCCGCATGAGCTTGATGTCATTCTTACGGCAGAATCAGCGCTTGTTGCAACTCAGCACTATCAATGTATCCAATCATTCCGGATCTTGAGCGCTATACCGAAATTGTACCAGGTTGCGCGAAAAGAAGCTGAGCGTCAGCAGATTATCCTTTTATACGATGATCTCGTGTGGGATCAGTGGGGACTTCTTCGCGCGCAAGAAGATCGATTCCGTGCTGAGTTACCAGAGTATCAGGAGTTTGTAGAGAAACTTCGACTGCATGAAACTAAAATCAAGCACGATCAAAATGTAATCATGCGACTCTGTGGGGATCTTCTGTATCTCGGACACCATCCAGCTGTGGTTACGCTCCTGCATCTGACTGCAGTGTCTATGGCATACTACCGGCTTCACGGTCTTGGTATCTCACATTGGGAGGAGGTGAAAAAATGAGTATGGATGCCATCGGCTATACAGGACTTGGACTTGTCTGTGTGACCGTGATGTACCTTCCTGCGCACATCTTAAATAAGATCGCAGTGCGCAAACTTCTCAAGGAGACAGAGGCTATGCATATTCGTCGCAGACGCGAAGATCTGTTATTTGAATACGCGATATCCGCTATGGATATTCCAGTTGGCGATATCCGGTGGATGCTCATGTTGCATCGAGCACAAGACAGCGATGAGGAAATGCGCAAAGCATTTCCCAAGGAGAAATTGCAAGAACTCGCGCCTCTTATCTCGCAACGGACACTTACCGCAAGCGTTCGATAAGTGTAGAAAGCGCACAACGTATCCGCCAGTACTTCATAAGGTACGGCGGTTTTTTTATTATCTAACCTTCTTGCTTGACAAAAACAATCTCAAGTGATATTCTTTTTACGCGTAAAAGGAGGCATACGTCCCATGATTATCAATCCGCAGCAAGACTCCACATCACTCCAGTCCGCATCACTTTTTTGCAAGGCGCATCCAGAGATGGTGATTGGTCTTACGAGCGGATCATTCGATCTTTTACATGATTTTCATCTTCGATATCTCATGCAATGCCGTCGTCAGTGTAATATACTGGTGGTTGGCGTTGATAGTAATCGGCACGTGCAAGAACGAAAAGGACCAAGTCGGCCTATTATGAGCGAATTTCAGCGCGTGATGCTGGTGAATGCGCTCAAGTACGTAGACTTTGCATACGTTCAAGATGCTATCGCAGATCTCATGCATGTTGCAGAAACACTGCCAGTGCATGTTGTTTTCCGAAATCAAGAATTCAAGGGAAAAGAACAAGATGTTGCAGTGGGTCATTCTGGCGCGCGCGTCATCATCATTCCAGACATCGCAGAGCTAGACTCTACCACACAACTCATTCAGCGCATTCAGGGGGGGAGAGACTATAAGGAGGATTATCAATGGCTCGTTCCATGATTTTGAAGTTTTCTCCGCAAGCTTCTCGAGATTTGAGGGAGATTGCGTCTCGCCTTCATATTACAGAAGAAGAAGTTATTCGCTATGAAACTCTGGGAAATCTCTGAAAAAGAGGTTGCAGATTTCATTGATAGGCATAAGGCCATTTAACATTCGCCCATTTCTAAAAAAGGAACCGGGCGATTTTATTTTGTAATAAAAAACCAACCATCAAAAGATGGCGAGTTTTTCTATAGCCCCACGGGGAATTCCGCTCTCCTGATGTCCACCGGACATCAGTCGTTTGTCCTGGGTGTACTCGGAGTGCCACCGGCACTCCTCGCTCGCTCCTTTGACTCCTTCGGCATTCTGCCTCGGAGTCAGTTCACTTACATCCGTTCGATTCCCCATGTTGGCACTATAATAAATAAGAGACCCTCATCGAAATGAGAGTCTCTTATTTATAGCCCCACGGGGAATCGAACCCCGATTTTCAGGATGAAAACCTGACGTCCTGACCATTAGACGATAGGGCCTCAGGAGTGGAAGATTCGAACGCACACCGTCTTGAGAAGCTCAAAACTGAGACGATTTCAAGGCGCGACGACGAAGGTGTACATTAGGTACTCCGAGGAGGAGTAATGAAGAAATCGACCAGTTTTGAGCTTCCCTTCGGGCGATCCGTTCTTTGGCCATCTTCGTCGTTGCTCGTCGCTAACGATATGTAATATCGTGTCGCTTCTTGCGCCTTGAATCTGGCCAAAGAATGGACTCGCTCAAACGGTACGGGTTCGAATCTTCCACTCCTACATGAAAGATATTCTATCAAAAAATATTTTTTAGTCAATATTTATAGCAAAAGTTCATTATTGAGGCAGATTTTAACATAAACGTGAAATTTGCTTATTTTTTAACATTTTTCACGATTATATTGACAAAAAAGTGAAAATACTCTAAAATGAAGTTAAACTATTAATAGGTATAAGTTCTAAAATATGCCTAAAATATTACACATTTTTAATGCCATTCCAAGATTAAGGGAACGTTATTATACTCTCGCAATAGGCAAACAAGCGTTGTTAAAATTGTTAAGCGAAGCAGAGGTGGCCGAGCAGGTATACAACTCTAATGCCATTGAAAATAGTACCCTCACTCTTGAAGAAACGGAAAAAATACTTTTACAAATCGACTTGGATAGATATATTAACGAACGAGAAATTTTTGAGGCAAAAAATCTAGCGCGAGTTGTGTCATATATTGACAAAAGAGCTAAAGAGCAGGAGCTTACCCTTGAGATAATTTTATCACTTCATAAAATGTTAATTTCTAATATCCGTGATGAAATAGCAGGTCGGTTTAGAAAAGACAATGAATTTGTGCGGGTCGGTAGTTATATTGCTCCAAGCCCCAAAGAAGTGGTTGGTCGCTTGGAAAAAATGCTGATCGAGTATAATACTACGAACCATGAAAATATAATTAAAAGGATAGCAAAATTACATCTTGTTTTTGAATACACTCATCCATTTTGTGATGGCAATGGTCGCATTGGGCGCGTTGTAAATAATTATCTACTCATACGAGAAGGTTTTGTGCCGATAAACATTAAATTTATTGATCGCAAAAAATATTATGAAGCATTTAATGAATTTGATGCTAAAGGCAAGACTACTTTAATGGAGGAGATAGTCGGTAAGGCACTCACTAATAGTTACCATAAACGACTTGCATATTTAGAAGGCGCGCATATTGTGACACTTGCCGAATACAGCAAAATAAATAAAATATCACATTCCAATCTAATAAACAAAGCAAACCGTCAAACAATAGAAGTCTTCCTTGAGAAAGGTGTGTGGAAGATGGGTATTGTGAAGAAAAAATAAATCGACAATAAATAGTATGGAATTCAGTTCAAATAACAATATCGTGAAACTCTGTCTTCAGGGTATGGACATGGAAGAAAAAGATAAGCCTGAAGAAGCAAGTAAGCTATTTTTTCATGCACAGCCCTGATGAATGGAGCGGGACTTGCTGCTGCATTAGCAAAAGGTGATGGACGCGAACGTGTATATATTGTTGAACCGACAGGAATTTTTGAAAATGATCCGAATGTTACAAACAAAAAATTTCCAGGCAATCCGACACGCTCATATCGCTCTCAAGCACCGTTAAAAATCATTGGCGAAGCAACAGATTGGGTGAGACAAACACCTGAGGAACTGCAAAAATGGCGAGAAAAGCTTGCCAATACCAAGGGAGATATTATTAATTGATTTTCAATTTTTATTGATACTTATTCAGAGTGAGATTCAGTTTTATTTTAAAGAGCTCCCCAAGCGTTTTATACGCATCTTTTATCGGACGAAATCTACTCGCGCGTCGTGTATCATCACGCCAACTCACGGGTACTTCTTGAATACGAAATCCCATGTGTAGGCCAATAGCAAGTGCTTCCATGTCAAAACCCCATCTTTCAATGCGTTGTTTTGAAAAAATTGCCTTTCCGGCTTCCGTAGTAAAAAGTTTGAATCCGCATTGCGTATCATGAATACCCTGAAGGAGAATGAGACGGATAAGAAGGTTTCCAATTCTTCCCAATAAGATTCGTTGTTTTGGTTGGCGAATATAAATCGCGCTTTCTTTAAGGTATCGTGAGCCAATAGCAATATCATTTCCTTTATCAAGTACGGCAGAAAGCGCATCATACGCATCAATAGGTGTTGAAGAGTCTGCATCCATAAAAAGAATATATTTTCCTTGTGCAGCTTGTACACCAGATCGTACCGCGTATCCTTTGCCTTTATTTTTTTTGTATGAAATGACGCGGAGTGAATCAATTGATGCGCGCATCGTTTCGGCTCGCTCTGCGGTTGCGTCTGTGCTTCCATCATCAATAACAATAATTTCATGCGTAATGTTTTTTCTTTCAAAAAAAGGATGCACGGATGTTATACAATTCTGTATAACAGCTTCTTCATTGTATGCCGGAATAATAACAGATACTATGATATCAGATGAAGTCGGAAAAAAATTTGGACGCGAAATATGCACCACATGAAACGTCCAGAATTTATTTATCAAAAAATTCCATGAGAACACGCACCCACTAGCGATACATTTTGCAAAGATATACCACACGTTAAATACATACACAAAAAGAGAAAGGATAAGGGTGTTTAATCCAAGTCCTATACAGGAAGTAAGAAAAAATTTAACATATTGACGTATTGCATTTCCGTTTTGCGCTTTGAACGTGAAAGATCTATGAAGAAAAAAACCAATAATGACCGCCGTAATAAATGATATGGTCGCACTCAAAAGAAGTGGGTATTTTCCATATTCCACGAGGGTATAGAGTATGCTGAAATCGACAAACGTATTGAAGATTCCTATGCACACGTAGGTGCCAATTTGTCGGACGTGAGGAGAAAGTCGTTTCATATTGATGTAGTGTACCTATTTTTTGCGTAGTTGTACATATTTTGCTACACTCATCGTAGTATTTTTCTCTATACTTTATGCGTATTCTTGGTATTGAAACATCATGTGATGAAACCGCCGCAGCGCTCCTCTGTGTTCAACGAGGCGTATTTACTGTTGAAAAAAATATTGTTTCTTCGCAAATAGATATTCATCGCATGTATGGCGGCGTGGTGCCAGAAATTGCGGCGCGAAATCATATAACAACAATCATTTCTGTCATTCAGGAGGCAATTGGTACGCATATTCCAGATGCTATTGCAGTAACTGCAGGCCCGGGTCTCATTACCTCATTACTTGTAGGAGTAGAAGCAGGCCGCACACTTTCTTACTTATGGAAAAAACCTCTTATTGCCGTGAATCATATTGAAGGACATATCTATGCAAATTGGCTGGAATCACGACGCATTATCTTTTCGGCTATTGTGTTGATTGTTTCCGGAGGGCATACAGAATTGGTTCTTATGAAAAATCATGGGGTTTATCAATTACTTGGCAAAACGCGCGATGATGCTGCCGGTGAAGCATTTGATAAAGCCGCAAAGATGCTTGGATTGGAATATCCTGGTGGGCCGGCAATCGCACGAGTTGCCGCACAATGCACGCATAATGGACGGCATGAAGGCATACTTCAGTTACCACGACCCATGATAGATACATCTGATTTTGAGTTTAGCTTTAGCGGATTGAAAACCGCCGTATTGTATCTTTTTCGTGATATGAAAAAAAATCCCACACATATTCCATGTATAGCTGCAGAATTTCAGCAAGCAGTATGCGATGTACTTATCACAAAAACAATACGCGCCGCAAAAAAGTATCATGCGCGTACCGTGCTTTTGGGCGGCGGTGTGGCGGCAAGCGCGCATTTGCGAGCTCAACTTGAGTATGCGTTGCAGAGAGAAACTCCTCGCAGTGAATTTCATTGTCCGCACTCTGCATTATGCACTGACAATGCCGCCATGATTGCAGTTGCGGGATATTTCCATGCAAAGAAAAAACAATTCGCTCGCTGGGATACGCTTGATGTGCGTGCGCAATGGGAGGTATATGAATAAAAGAAAGCTTGTTGTACGCTACGGAAAAAAAATTACAACATATACTATTGCAGATCTTAAGGGGTTGGCGCGCTTTGCTCATATATTTAAAAAAGAACTCAAAGGCGGCACAGTACTTGCGTTGTCCGGAGAGCTTGGCGCCGGTAAAACTGCATTTGTAAAAATACTTGCAAAAGAATTAGGCATCAAAAAAACAATTGCAAGTCCTACATTTGTTCTGATGAATATATATGCGCTACCAAAAAACTATCATGGCATAGCTCGGCTTTGCCATATTGACGCGTATCGTTTAAAATCAGAAAAGGATCTTAGTGCGTTTGGGGCAGAAGAATATATTGGTGATTCTACAATCATTACTGCCATTGAGTGGCCAGAACACGTGCAAGGATTTCTGCCGCAAGACGCTATCCATATTCAGTTCAGTATTCTACAAAAATAAGCAGTATTTTTATGGAAGACACCCCTCTTTTTGAGGAATTGAAAAAAGAAGACGGCGCATTTGATGTGCAATTGCGGCCGCAAGCATTGTCTGAATATATTGGCCAAAAAAAGATTAAAGACAGTCTTGATATTTTTATCCAGGCGGCAAAACAGCGCAATGAAGCTCTCGAGCACGTGCTTCTTTCTGGGCCGCCGGGACTTGGTAAGACAACACTCGCACATATCATTGCAAAAGAAATGGGAAGCAGTATTCGCGTGACATCTGGCCCTGCACTAGAGCGCGTGGGAGATCTTGCTGCTATCCTCACGAATCTTTCTGATGGCGATATATTATTTGTTGATGAAATTCATAGACTCAACAAAGTATTGGCAGAGGCATTGTATCCTGCCATGGAAGATTTTGTATTGGATGTTATTCTTGGCAAGGGGCCATCTGCGCGTACGATTCGCCTAGACCTTCCTAAGTTTACACTTATTGGCGCAACAACACGCATGAGTTTATTGTCTGCGCCATTGCGCGATAGATTTGGCAATCTTTTTCATCTTGATTTTTACGAACAAGATGAAATTGTACAGATTCTTTTGCGTTCTGCAAAGATTCTTAGTATTCAAATTGATACTGATGCGGCTAGCCGTACTGCATCGCGCTCTCGTTTTACGCCGCGTATTGCAAATAGACTGCTTAAACGTGTGCGAGATTATGCACAAGTAAAAGGATCAGGTACTGTTACGGAAGCGTTTGCCACTGAAGCGCTTGAATCACTCGGCATTGATGCAGTTGGCCTTGATTCATTGGATAGAAAAATTCTTATAACGATTATTGAAAAATTTCAAGGCGGGCCAGTGGGGTTAAACACTATTGCCGCATCACTTTCCGAAGAAATGGAAACTATAGAAAGTGTATATGAGCCGTTTCTTATGCAGGTAGGGTTTTTACAGAGAACTCCACGTGGCAGAATGGCAACAGAACATGCATATAAGCATTTAAACATTCCTCTTCCGGTACGACAGAATTCACTTCTTTAGTCCCAAAAGTTTTTCCATTTTTTTCTGGAGATGTATGTCTACGTCTCCATCTCCAATACGTACGCGCGGGAATTCATACGCATTTGCAAGGCCGTGCGTGATGCCAAAATGCGTCGTGAATGCTCCCTCATATCCCGTATCTTTCACAAGATTCACGGTCACCTGCGTGTATTTTCCATACGGATAACAAAAGAATGCGATTTTTTTTCCGAGTTTTTTTTCAAGGAGCTCTTTGCTTTGCACGATCTCCTCTTTTTGTTTTTCTATGGATTCTTTTGAAAGTTCGAGATGTGTGAGTGTATGTGATCCAAATTCAATAAGTCCGGATGTATCCATGTCGTGAATTTGATCCCATGTAAGATAATCTGGCGTACCGACATCATGTGTAATAATAAATACTATTGCATGTATGTTATATTTTTTAAATAATGGAAAAGCATTGTAATAAAAATCTTGGTATCCATCATCAAAAGTAAACATGACGCTTTTTAATGGTAGAGCTTCTTGTGTAGTAATATGGCGCGTAAATTCTTCTAATGTGAGAGATGTAAATCCTTCTTTTTGAAAGTATTGAAGCTGTTTCTCAAGGCTTTCTGGTGTTACACTAAGTCCGCGCGCCAATGGCGTCATAGTGCCTGTAAATTCTCGAATGTGATGATACATAAAAATTGGAACAGTTACTGTAAATCCTTTTGGTATTTTTTGAGAGGGTTCTTTATTTTGTTGCCATGGTGCAGTTGATTGGATTTTATGAGATTGCAGAGCAAAAGCTTTGTGTGTTATAGCTGATTTTTTGTAGATAGCTTCCTTATTTTTTTTAGCAAATAAAAATCCGCCAGCACTAATGCAGAGGAAAAGTATGAATATACCAAAGAGAAAGATTTTTTTCATAGCGCCTCATCGTTCATGTTTTAATGGGCGTCGCATTGCCATAAGGGGGTATATATGGTACGATACGCGAGAGGAATATATTAAACCCTATCATATATGTATAATATCACGCCAGTATTGCAATCGCTGGGATTTCTGGAGAGTGAAATCAAGACATATCTAGCAGCTCTGGAATTTGGGCCTGGAACAGTTTTAGATCTTACTAAAAAAACACATTTTTCTCGCCAAGCAACGTATGTTGTCATTGAGTCACTTACCAAACGAGGACTCATGTCGAATGTAATTCGTGGTAAAAAGAAATATTTTGTTGCAGAAGATCCAGAAAAATTGCTTTCATACGCACAGAGGCGTGAAACTGATCTTAAAGATAAAGTCCGAGATCTTGAACGTGCACTTCCAGAATTGAAATTGAAAGCATCAGGAGAACGGCCGGTAGTAAAGCTTTTTGAGGGAAAAGAAGGTGCGCTTACGGTGTTGAATGATATTGGTACCACGCGGCAAGGAGATAGCCCAGAGGTATATGAAATGGAAGATTCTGATGTATTTTTTCGTTTCATTCGACATGAAGAAGTTCTTCCAGTTCTTCAAAAATTAAAACGAATCAATACGCATGTCACTGGTCTGTATGCAGGAAACTCTCGGGGAAAAACTTTAAACTCAAAGCGATATTATCTTCCTCAAGATATGCAGAATATAAAATCAACAATTACAGTATATGGAAATAAGATTGCAATCCAAACATTTGAAGGAAAAATGCATTCAATGATTATTGAAAGTCAGGCCGTGGCAGATACTATTCACATACTTTTCAAACTATCGTTCAAAGCAGCTGAACTGCAAAATTTTGAAACCGATTAATTTGCGGAAATAAAAAAAACCTCCTATTCTGCACTCGTCAGAAAGGATGCTGATGAGTGGCATTCCACGCATTGAGCGTAGGATTGCTTTCAGATAGGGGGTTGCGTTGTCGCAACATGTCCTCCTCCTGTATGTTGAACTTGAGTTGAGGCTTTTCAAAGAGTCAGAGAGCGTTTTGTCTCTTTATCTCCCTGAAGAAATCGCGACTTATCGTCCTATGGTACTAGTATTGTGGCTCACCCCTTACCTTGCCTATGTAGGCATGGCAACCGTGTACCAAAGGACAGTTTCTTACAGTGTCTTGCCGTAGGTTGATTGAAGCGTGAAATGTCGCGCTCCTTCGCGGATAATGGAATAAACAGTTCAAGTGCTGCTATCCATTTGACGATCGCGACGCGTATCGTCACTCCGCACTCTTCGTGAGACTAACCGTTACCTGCGCCCATAGCTCCCTCCTTTCTTGAAGAAGAGGACACTGAGGCAATAAAAAAGGAACAAGTAAAACCATATAGGAGCATACCATAGAATATGAAAACTGTCAAGTGAGTAGTGGAAGGGGAGAGATCGGCGGATTTATTTGAGGATATTTTTTATAAAATAAACTGTATACTTTCCATTTTAAAGTAGTTTATTCATTATAAATATAATGTTATTATGACTTTTAAATAATTTTGTCATTTTATCTCTTGACAGAATTATTTGAGTATGTTATTATTGTGTGGCGATGATTGAACGGAATGCTTGCCGTTTAAAAAATCGCACTGAAATTTTTAAAACGCAATAAAAAACACCCAACGCTTGTCAGGGTGTTTTTTATTCTGCGAAATGAACCTTGAAAACTAATGATTGTGCTCTATATGAAGTGTTTGAGCTCCTTTTTGGGCAAGATTAAATATATCTTTTATAGCCCTTGAAAGGTGTTCATGCTCTATAACAATGCCAAAAATCTCTTTGCCATAAGAAATAATAGCAACTTTATCTCTGTAACAGGCGATTTCTATGGGGGTTGTATAGTCTTCTGGCCGTAGCCATGTACGGATAACTTTACGCTCCTCATCTATTTTTGGGTTATGATTTGCATCAATATCATCCGGTGTAAGAGCATAGGTGGTAATTCCAAGCTTTGCGCGCCGAGTGAGATATTGCGTAAACCAGCGGCCAAATGCATGTTCATAGACATTTGCATGAAGTGGACGGATAAAATGGTGCGTGGGAGTGCCTGGCAAAAGCTTGTCTTCATATACCTTTCGCAGTCCTTCAACGCCTTCAAAGAATTGAATGATCGGACGTTCAGTTGAAATAATATATTTTGCCTTCATTACAGAATATTGGAGATGGAGTCGCAATTTCTTATACATTGTCTGATGATACGTCAGCAGGGAATACTGTGCTTTTCGGCATTTCTTCTGATAATGGTACTACGTGGACAGTCACCACTACGACAGTGAGCGGAAATATTGGCGCGAATCAGCAAGCAGGTGCGCGAACATTTACTTGGGAAGCTGGTACTGATTTTCCAAATCAAACAAGTGCTACTATGCGTGTGCGTGTTCGCGCGATTGATACGTATGGTAATAGCGGATCATTTGCGCAGTCATCTGCTTTTTCTCTGGACTCCGCTCCGCCAGCACTAACGAATATTCACGCCACGCAAACACTTGGGACAAATCAGGTAAGTATTGTTTATGATATTTCAGAATTCTCGACTACTTCAACAGTGGCGCTGGACATATCATCTGATGGCGGTATTTCATGGAATGTTGCAACATCTACACTCGCAGGAGCTCTTGGCGCAAATATTGTCTCTGGAGTAAATAAGATTGTTGCATGGAATGCGGGTACTGATGATCCGAACGAAGAATCGTCAAATATGCGCGTACGTCTGCGCGCAACAGATGTGTTTAATAACACAAGTACATACGCAATCTCTTCAAACTTTGCGCTTGATACGCGCGCACCGATCAATCTTGCAAATTTCATAAAATTTGCAAGCACAAATACGTCAGCTACATTTCACTGGTCTCCCGCAACAGACGCAAATTTTTCCAAATATGAATTATGGTATGGGCCAGTCAGTGCTGACGTTGAAAGCAGGACAAGCACTGCGAACTTATGGGGAACTGTTGCCGATCCGTTTCTTACGCAAAGATTGACAGTCTCTACTGTCATGACAAATATCACAGTACAGGCAGACTTTTTTGTAGAAATTTTCGCGTTTGATGCATATGGTCACATGACTACCCTGCCAGTGATAAATATTTTTACGCCAGCGCCGCAAACTCCAGCACCGACTCCCACACCTACAACACCTCCTCCTGCAGGAACAGTAGTGCCGCCACCATCGCCATCTATTATTCCTCCGCGCCGACCGCTTCTTTCTCCGTTTCAGTCTCCAATAAATGAAACAACGCTTACTGTTTCAGGGCTTGCAGATCCCGGTACCCGCATTGATCTTTATGATAACGGTGGATTTCTGATGCGAGTTGCAAGTATCACAGACGCTAATGGTAGATTTTTTCAGACCATTCTTTTTTCGGAAGGACCGCATATTCTTACAGCGCGCGCAGTTGATGTAACAAATGTGAATAGTGGATTTTCCGATCCCCTTCCGTTTCTTGTAGATATTACCTCGCCTGATGCCCCGCATATTAGCAGTCCTACTAATAACGAAACTGTTTCAGAGCGTACGCCAATTATTTTTGGTGTAAGTGAGCCATTGGCAGATATTGAAGTCACACTTGATACAGGGAAAATATTTCATGTATCTGCAGATGCCGGCGGAAATTGGATTCTGATAGTACCTAGTGATACAGTATTTCCTCTTGGCAGTCACACTGTTTCGGCAACTGCATTTGATCAAGCAGGGAATAGAGGAGGAACGGCCAGTATCACTATGGCTATAGTAAGCCTCCCTTCAATTCCCTCACCTTCTCCTGGAGCACCCATAATTTCTGTCCCATCGCTTCCTGTGGTAACTTTGCCAATTTTGGCGCCAGAAGTTTTTCCGCTCAAAAAACTTTCTCCAGGTCCGCAAGCGCCAGTTGTGGTGAGAGAGGTTACTGAAGCAATTGAATTGCCGGGGCTTCCAGCGCCGAAAGTGGAAAAAGCGCAGGCGATTGTACAGCAAGGAAATGCTTTTGAGTTTAGCGGGACTGCATTGCCAAATCAAGAGGTAGTAGTGTATCTCCATAGCCAAGCAGTGTTATATCAGACTCGCGCCGACGAGAAGGGAATATGGAAAGTGAGACATGAACAAGATCGTGTAGAGCTCACACCTGGGGATCATGCAATTTTTGCGATTGCATTGAATAGAGGATTAAAAATAAAAAGCCGCCCCAGCTCTGTTGGAATATTTAAGGTGGAGAAAAATTTCTGGGTCATGATGTTCCAATACCTGCATCTCCAGACGACAATTATTACGATTGGCGTATTACTGGTAACCATTGGAGCGCTGTACGGAATAAAAAGACGAGAACGAAGAGTAACTATATGAAACAAAAGAAAGAAATACTATCACAAAAGATACAAAAAGGTCAGAGAAATTTTCCCTATTGGCTGTTATTTGTGACATGTCTATATACTTTCGGTATAGCAAGTTTTCTGTTTGTGCGCGCAATGGAATCGTATGTCCAGGCAAGTGTTTTTGAGCTTAGTGTCGTAAGCGGGAGTATTTTTGCAGCCATCATTCTTTGGACATATCTTTTCTTTGCGTGCAAATATTTTTGGCATTCATATATGCGCGCAGTATGCTTACCGATTGTGAATTCTCCGGCAGACAAAAAGCTACTCTTTTCACTGGTTGAGTATTCTCCAGAATCAATCGCACTTGTAGACATTGAAAAACAAAACGTGATTTTATACGTTAATGCCGCATGGGAAAAACTGTTCGGCTATTCGCGTCATGAAGCAGTAAATGGCATGAAGGATCCAGTACTGAAAGAACTCAAGAAAAATCCGCTTCTGCAGAATCAATTTTTGCAAGCACGATCAAATGCAAAAACATTTTGTGCAGAAATAGAGCTTAAAGCAAAAGATGGTAAAAGTATTTTTGTAGAAATGAGTCTCGCGCCGCTGGATATGCACGGAAAAAAAGCACAACAGTGGTTTTATACATTACATAATGTCACCCAACGGAAACGAGAAGAAGAGCAGATGAAAAGTTTAGGTAAAAAAAAGATGGAATTTATTTCCATTGCTGTACATAAAATACGGACTCCTTTGACAGGCATTAAGTGGTTTCTTGAGCTTTTATTGAAAGATGGTCTTAGTGCGTCAGCACGCGAATATGTGAAACAGATTGCTATCAGTAATGAGCGCATGACACAGCTTGCAGATGATTTACTGGATGTTTCTCATATAGAAACCGGACGAAAGTTTGAAATTGTTTTGAAAAAAACCAATATTACAGATCTTGCTACGCAAGTCATTGCATCACAAAAAATCTTAGCGAAGGTTCATAAAATAGATATTCGCATGGATACGCGATGTCCCAAGAAGCTTATAATGGATGTGGATGCTGATAAAATGAAAAAGGTATTTCAAAATATGATTAATAATGCCATGAAATATTCGCAAATGAGCGGCGTGGTGGATATAGGATGTAAGAAGAAAGAAAAAGATGTAGTGTGGTATGTGAGAGATAATGGCATAGGTATTCCAAAAAATCAGCAATCGCGAATTTTCGAAAAATTTTTCCGTGCAGACAATGCAACTACTTCGCACGTTGATGGCACCGGACTTGGATTGTATATTTGCAGGGCAATTATTGAAGGACACGGTGGCAATATGTGGTTTGAGTCAGAAGAGGGTAAGGGCTCAACATTTTATTTCTCATTGCCGCTTTTACTAAAAAAGAGAAAGTAAACGAGTAGGTTGACAGATTTTTTATCATCTATTAGTATAGATTTTATCTTTAGCTGTATTCCCGATAGAAGGAGGGCATTTGTGCTTGATCTGGAAACGCTCATCCGGTATATCGGTCCGAGAAATTCGGATCTCAATCGCGCAGTTGCAATAGCTCTTGCGCTTGTGGAAACTGATTTTGAGAAAAATGATGCAATCGCATGCCTTTCTGACGCGGAAAAGCTTTCGCGACTTGCAGAAGAGATCAGAAGCGAAACAAAGCGTAAGGGAATTACGTATACGGTTCCTCGTCTTGCGCGAAAAAGCGAACACGGTTCTGCTGGGGAGGAAAAAGCAGACGAGGTTTTACGCAGGATCCAGTACAACGCACTGGGGTACATTGTGGAGGCAGTGCGACATGCATGCGCAGAACGTGCACGTGCTTCATTTCGGGAAAGTATCGGGCTAAAACAATAGGAGGGAATCAAACACAAACGACATCAAAAGACTGGTGTCGTTTTTATATTGGTACATTGACATGTTCATCACATTATGAAATACTGGCAAAGTAAGAATAAGGAGGAAAAAATGAGTTCATTGACAAGAAAGAGAGGCTAGATACATGACCATGGAATGCGAAGTAATGAAAGGATACACCTTCGGAGGAGATAATTCATGGTGTATACTTCAGCTTGATTTAGGAGATGGGCCGCAATACGCTAAGCTCATAGTCATTCAGAAAAGGATCAGCGATTTGAAAGAGCAGATCAAGCAAGCGCATGATCTTGGCCTCTTCATCCATCAGCAGAAGCTTGAGCGAGAATTGGTTTTTTCTGAAAAACAGAATCGCGCATCCATTCGCACGCCATTCCTTAATGCAAATGAGTGGAGTAAATGGAGACTCTTTCTCCCACGCACGTATACAGGCAATGATCTGGATAGGTTTTGGCATCATATTCCAGACAATATGCTTTCTGCGTGGCTGAAGTGGAAGGAACAAGGAATTTTTGACTCATTCGAAATTTGGGGAACACGAAATGAGTCAGAATTCGCGCTTATCGGAATCAGGACATATGAATACAATCCTCCTGAAATCTGGCTGCTTGGCAGATGGATACCTCTCACCGCTGACTATATGCAGCCGTACCACAGGATTCCAGGTGTCCTTCGTGAGCGATTGCAAGAAAGTCGTACCGGATACATTCTCTTTCTTTGCGGTCTCATTGCGCTTGCACTTGCCGGACTCTCACTTTTTATAAAAAGTGGATTCGGCATGTTCTGCTTTGGTGTCATGGGATCGATTCTTCTGGGTCTCTCTGCGGTGTTTGAAGCAACGCTTGGCTTTGATTCAGACGTGAGACGCGCCTTGAAGATATACCAGCAGTTCCTTTACGAAAAGAAACGGCAAGAGCGTCAGCGCATCCGCGAATCAGAATCGGCATCCAAGTAGTTGAATTCAAAAGCATATACCGTCGTGAAATTATCGGCGGTTTTTTAAAACAAAAACACCTTCTTTTCAGAAAGTGTTTTTGTGGGGTGGCTAGAGGGAATCGAACCCTCGACAGTGGTACCACAAACCACAGTTTTGCCATTAAACTATAGCCACCATATAGTGTGAATAGGCTACTTAGCGGATATAAGCCATGTGCCGATAACAAGAAATAGTATACCTGCAATATTTACAAGCGTCAATGGTTCTCGTAAAAAGAAATATGATACAACTACAATAAAAAGTAGCGTCAGACTTGCGTTTAATGGAAACCCAATGCTGAGATTTAGACGCTGTAACACTAAGGAATAGATGGGAAAGCTTGCTATCATGCAAAACACGCCAAATAAAAGTGCAGGATTTGTGAGAATTTTTCCAATATCAAATGACGACGGTAGAGTCTTTGATCCTATTTTTACAAAAATATTTCCCAATGACCCAATAATGACAGAAAGCGCAACAAGAAGTGGTGTTGGCATATAAAAATGTGATGAATAATTTCTCTTGCCCCCGCTAGGAATCGGACCTAGATTTCAGGCTTAGAAGGCCCGCGTTCTATCCATTGAACTACAGGGGCATACGAAGTATCCTAAGTGAATTTTAAAAGAAAATCAAGGGTAGATTATTTCTTCCTCTTCCTACCATGAAACGCTTTATGAATATCGCGAAGTTGCTGATTGGTAATATGCGTGTAGATTTGCGTAGTAGTAATACTGGCATGACCAAGCATAGATTGCACAGAGCGAATGTCCGCACCGTTCATAAGTAGATCAGTGGCAAAACTATGCCGCATAACATGCGGCGTGACTTTTTTTGTGATGCCGGCAATTTTTGCATATCGCTGAACAAGACGTTGGATACTGCGCGGCGTGAGATGATGATCTTCTGAAGAATCTTGTTTTGCGTGTTTGATATCAAATGCGCGATCATGACGGATAAAAAGCGGATCAAGTGAATCCTTTCGCGTATCAAGGTATGCGCGAAGAGATTCTTTCACGCGCGGAGAAAGAAATACGATGCGATATTTATCTCCTTTACCTTTTACCGTAAATTCATCTTTTGAAAGATTGAGTGAATCGCAGGAAAGTCCGGCAAGTTCAGATACGCGTAAGCCCGTGCTAAACAGCATTTCTAGAATTGCACGATCTCGTTTTTTGATAATCTCCGGTTCGTGTGCGCGAGATGGCGCAGTGAGAAAAAAATCCAAATCATCGCCCTCAAGAAAGGCTACGGTGCGTTGTGGAGTTTTTGCAAGCTCTATTTTTTCCGGTGCTAGTGTTTTGATATCTCGTTTTGCAAGATATTTCAAAAATGAGCGCACTGCAATGACGTGATAGTTCTGCGTGTTTTTTTTCAGCGGCTTTTCTTTGTGAAGGCGATTGAGCCAGAGTCGATACGTGCGTACGACATCAAGGGTAAGCTGTTCTGGCGCGGTAATATGATGTGTGTGTGCCCAATCTAAAAATCTGCGCAGATAAAATGCGTAATTTTCTACTGTTTTTCCAGAGCGGTTTTTTTCAACCTCAATATGTTCGAGAAATTGATTGGCAAGGTCTTTGAGTTTGAGCATATAATATATTTTACGACTCTTCTCAAAAAAAGAAAAGAGAGAACTTTTTGTTCTCTCATATACATATTCTTTTCATTGCGATTGACTGATGAGCTGAGAATGCGGCCGCAGTTCTCCGTCGTCAGAGATCAGAAATGATGAAAGCGTGCTGCGCACGATCGGGTCATGAACTTGCTCAAACATAGGCAGTCCGTCATTGCCGTGTCGCTCTGTGGGAATCTTATTGATCTCCACAATCATCCACGTATACGAACTTGGCCCAAAGATGGATTTCTTTTTTTCATTTACGTTGATGTTTGCCACAGTTACCAAAAACCGTTCTTCATGCGGCGGCTCAGAGACCATTATGACATCACGATGGAGTTTGTAGTGGATAGTAAGAATGATTCCTCGTATTCCCCGAACATGACCCATTGCGCATGAAAATGACACGCGCTCCGGATAGAGATTGACTGCGTCGCCGTTGTATTGTATACGCTCGATGGTGTCGTTCCATGGAATGGGTCTTGTATTGGCTCCCATTGCTTCCTCCTTATTTTGTGTGACGTTAAGCGACTTCCAGGCTAAAAGAACATGAATATGAGTATACAGAGTTGAATTTCATGTGTCAATTGTGTATGGTTAATGGGAGGTAACTTTGCTATATGAAAATAACACCAACACATTTAAAAGGAGCTTTTTTAATCGAACCAAAAGTATTTGGAGATACGAGAGGATATTTTTTTGAATCCTATAGTAAAAAAGAACTGGAGCAGAGTATTGGACAGTGTAATGAGTTTGTTCAGGATAATAGATCATACTCTACGTATGGAACAATGCGCGGACTGCATTTTCAAAAACCACCGCATGCGCAGGCAAAAATCGTGACTGTATTATATGGCCGCGTACTTGATGTTGCAGTAGACATTCGTAAAGGTTCGCCAACATTTGGACAACATATTGCCGTTGAGCTTACAGAAGAAAACAAACTCCAACTGTATATTCCTCGCGGATGCGCACACGGATTTGTTGTGTTAAGTGAGACAGCAGAATTTTTTTACAAATGTGATAATTTTTACGAACCTTCTTCTGAAGGAGGGATCCTATTTAATGACTCTCAACTACATATTGACTGGAAAATTCCTCAGGACAAACTTATTATTTCTGAAAAAGATACAAAGTGGAAACCGCTTATAGAGTTATCGTGAATAACAAAACTCTACTCTCGGGCACCTCTTTTGTCGGACACGGATAATTTTCTGCTGAAAATTTCCTCCGTCTCGCGCCAGTCGCGCTCCGAAGGGTCCGACAATAGAGGCACCCTCAAAGAGTTTCGTTATCCACAATAGTTGTAACCTTTCTTTATATATGAATAAAAAAACAATTCTTATTACCGGCTCACTTGGACAGCTTGGCTCTGAACTCAAAGAGCTTTCAGAAAAGCATGACGTCTATCATTTTATTTTTATTGATATTGCAGAATTAGATATTACAAATGAGATAGCTGTTCAGAAATTTTTTCAAGATCATCAAATACATGTTTGCATCAATACCGCAGCCTATACTGCTGTAGATGCTGCAGAATCAAATCAAGAACTCGCATATAAGATAAATGTTAATGGCGTGCGTTATCTTGCATCTGCATGCGCGCAACAGGACGTGCTTTTCATGCACATTTCCACTGATTTTGTATTTGATGGTACAAAAAGTATTCCCTATACAGAAGAAGACATACCCCAACCCCTTAATATATATGGAAGGACAAAACTAGACGGAGAATGCGCTGCTTTTGGGGTATGTAAAAAAAGTATCATTATTCGCACAGCATGGCTATATTCATGTTTTGGAAAGAATTTTGTCAAAACAATTTTAGAAAAAGGAAAAGAGCGCGGAAAACTTTCAATAGTATATGACCAGATTGGAACGCCAACGTATGCAAAAGATCTTGCGCGCGCACTTATGCAAATAATTGAAATGCATAATACAACCGAACAAGATAAAAAAGAAATGTTGTATGGGATATATCATTATACAAATGAAGGTTGCGCAAGTTGGTATGATTTTGCACAGAGTATTATTGAATACAGCGGTATTGCATGTGCTCTGATGCCTGTTACTACTCAAGAATATGTAACACCAGCGCGGCCTGCGTATAGTATACTGAATAAAAAGAAAATTCGTGAGCGTTTTGGAATTACTATTCCGCATTGGCGCGAGAGCCTTAAAAAATGCCTTGCTTCCGGTGAGTCTTGCCAAAAAGTGAAAAATATGCTATAGTATACATACTTATTAATAAATGCGCTTGTCTCGGATTTTCCTGTAAAATAAAAGGGAATTTGCTGGGCTTGTCGTGAAGGAGCTTTCCTATGTTGGATAAAGCAATAAAGCAGAAGATCATTAAGAAATTTGCAACGCACGCCGGAGATACTGGTTCTACGCCAGTGCAGATTGCTATTTTAACTGAAGAAATCAATCGTCTTGCAGAACATCTTTTGACTCACAGAAAAGATCACTCATCCCGCCGGGGACTTTTGAAAAAAATTGGAGAGCGCAGACGCCTTTTGCGCTATTTTGCCTCTGAAGATGCTGCGGCATACGAAGAACTTACCAAAAAACTCAAGATCAAAAAGCGGAGTTTTGCGGAGAAAAAAGAAGATGACGCGGAATTTAATCTTGCAATGCTTCCAGCAGAAGAAAAGGTATCCGAATAACCCATGCTAAAAGACATACGTTTACGTTTATGATAAAGCACAAAGAACAGCGTGTTGGAGTTTTTGTTGACGTGGGAAATATGTACCACTCGGCAAAAAATCTCTATGACGCAAATGTTAATTTTAAAGAAGTACTAAAAGGCGCGGTTGCTGGCAGAAAACTTATCCGCGCGGTTGCATATGTTGTAAAATCAAATAGCTCAGAAGAACAGGGATTTTTTGAAGCGCTTTCAAGCCAGGGATTTGAAGTAAAGATGAAAGACCTACAAGTATTTACTACAGGAGCAAAAAAAGGCGATTGGGATGTGGGCTTGGCAATTGACGCAATAAAATCCGCGGACAAACTTGATGTTATTGTGTTGGTAACCGGTGATGGTGATTTTATTCCATTGGTATCATATCTTAAAGAAAATAAGGGATGCCAAGTAGAGGTTATGGCATTTGGAAAAACATCATCTTCAAAATTAGTTGAACAAGCAGACGATTTTGTGGATTTGGAAAAACATCTTGATACATATCTTTTGCGAAGTAGACGACAAAAACATGTACCTGCTTCACGCGGAAGAGGATTTCGTGCGCCACGAAGAAACGCTGAAGAGATGATGCCGCTAAAAGGAGCGGTGCATCCATAATAGATATTTAAAAAAATTATTCATAAGGGCTGGTCTTCACATATATAGATTCTTATTTGCATAGGAATCTCCAATATGAAGATCAACCTACGAAAGGATTGATCGTATGATCAAAAAATTTGAAACTGAGATAGGAGGCAAGAAGCTTACTATCGAAACAGGCCGTATGGCGCAGCAGGCGGATAGCGCAGTGCTTTGTCAATACGGAGAAACAGTAGTGCTTGGCACTGTTGTCATGGGAAAACAGCCGCGTGAAGGCGGAGATTTTTTTCCTTTAATGGTGGATTATGAAGAACGCTTGTACGCGGCAGGAAAAATAAAAAGCTCTCGTTTTATTAAGCGTGAGGGCAGAGCCACAGATGAGGCCATTCTTACTGGCAGGCTTATTGACCGCGCCATTCGGCCATTATTTGATGATACTATCAGAAACGACGTGCAGGTTATTTTAACTATTCTTTCTGTAGATCAGGAAAACGATCCGGATATTCCAGCATTTGCCGCAGCAGCAGTTGCGCTTATGCTTTCACCTATTCCATGGAATGGACCGCTTGCAAGTATTCGTATTGGCCAGATCAACGGTGAATGGGTTATAAACCCATCATATGAAGCGCGAGTAAAAAGCGATTTAGATATTTTTGTAGCAGGAACTGCAGAAAAAGTCCTCATGATTGAAGCTGGCGCTCAACAAGTATCAGAAGATGTTGTACATGATTCCATACAATTTGCATTAAAGCATTTGGGAAAGCTTTGTGTATTCTTTTCAGACATTCAAAAAGAAATCGGTCTTCCAAAAAAGACACTTGCACAAATCATGGCAAAAAAAGAAGAGGAAACAGAAGAAGAAAAATTGAGCCAGGATATTATAGACAAGACGCATACATGGCTTAAAGGAAAAATTCCGCAATATTTAGTAACTGGTGCAAATGTCACAAAACAAAGCAGAAAAGAAGCGATTGGAAAGCTTATGGCAGATCTGGACGAATATCTGAAAGCAGAACAAGTAGGCAAGGAAAAACGGAAGAAAGCGTTACTTATTGTGCAAGAAGTTGCAGAAGGAGAAGTAACGCGAGCAATTTTGAATGAAGATAAGCGTGTTGATGGCCGCAGTCTTGATGAAATTCGCGCATTACATTCTGACGTAGGACTGTTGCCTCGTACGCATGGATCAGGATTATTTCAACGTGGTGAAACGCAAGTGCTTTCCATTGTGACGCTAGGTGCACCTGGAGATGAACAGATTCTGGATGGCATGGAAGAGGTTGGTAAAAAACGCTACATGCACCACTATAATTTTCCACCCTATTCAGTGGGAGAAGTAAAACCATTACGCGGTCCTGGCCGCAGAGAGATCGGTCATGGCGCATTGGCAGAAAAAGCACTTTTGCCAGTGCTTCCACCAAAAGAAGAATTTCCTTATACTATTCGCGTAGTGTCTGAAGTGCTTGGTTCTAATGGATCAAGCTCTATGGGATCTACCTGCGGATCTACACTTGCACTTATGGATGCCGGAGTTCCAATTAAAGAACCGGTTGCGGGCATCGCGATGGGTTTGGCGTCAGATGGAACCGGCAAATACAAAGTGCTTACAGATTTACAAGATTTAGAAGATGGAGATGGCGGCATGGATTTTAAGATTGCCGGTACGCGCAATGGCATCACTGCTATTCAACTTGATACAAAAACAGATGGCCTTACTATGCAGATTGTAGAAGAAACACTTACACGTGCAAAATCTGCACGTATGAAAATTCTTGATGTCATGGCGCAAGCTATTGCCCAGCCCAGACAAGAGCTTTCTAAATATGCGCCACGCATCGTGACGATTCATATCAACCCAGACAAGATTCGTGATCTTATCGGTCCTGGCGGCAAGATGATAAACGAAATTATTGATGCAACCGGCGTTGATATAGATATTGAGCAAGACGGCACTGTGTTTGTGACATCTCCAAGTGAAGATGGCTTTGCAAAAGCAATGGAAATGATCAAACGCGTAACACGCGAAGTAAAAGCAGGAGAAGTATTTGAAGGTAAAGTAACACGCATCTTGGATTTTGGCGCATTTGTAGAAGTAGGACCGCGCCAAGAAGGTTTGGTACATATTTCCGAACTTGCACCATCTCGCGTGGCAAAAGTTTCTGACGTGGTAAAGATTGGTCAGACAGTAACTGTGAAAGTAATTGGTATTGATGATCAGAATAGAATCAATCTTTCCATGAAACGCGTGAATGAAGGTGAAGGAAAATAAGAATGACACAAATAAAAAAAGACCGCTGGAAAATGCGGTCTTTTTTTATAGAGAAAATATATTACGCAATAATACGCAATCTTTTTATTCGCTCTTCCATGGATGGATGCGTAGAGAAAAGATTCATAAGAAAAGACGGCTTGAATGGATTCACAATAAAGAGATGTGAAGATGCTTGCTGTGCTGTGCTTGCTTCAAGCGGACGCCCCTTGGCAAATGATTCCAGTTTTTGCAAGGCAGATGCAAGTCCGTTGCCATGGCCAACAAGCTTTGCGCCGCTTGCATCTGCTTCAAATTCTCGGGTTCTGGAAATAGCAAGCTGAATAAGCATGGCGATAATTGGCGTAAGGACTACTAATAGAATAAAGCTCACGGCATTATTTGATCCGCCTTCTTCATTTCGCCCGCCGCCAAGATATACTGTATGGCTAAGCATTGAAATTGCACCAGCTAACGTTGCCGCCATAGTACTAATAAGCATATCCTTGTTTTTGATATGTGAGAGTTCATGCGCCAATACACCGGTAAGTTCTTCCTCGTTAAGTAATTGCATAATACTGGGCGAAATGCCCACAACCGCATGATGTTCATTTCTACCAGTAGCAAATGCATTTGGTGCAGGCATATCAATAAGGAAAATACGCGGCATAGGCATGACATTCTTTAGGCACAAACCTTGAATAATTCTATAGATATCAGGAAATTTTTCTTGTGGAAGCTCTTTGGCTCCGTACATTTTAAGGACAATAGATGCAGAAAACCAATAACTAAAAAAATTTATAAGTAGCGCAATAAAAAAGGCAATAAATGCGCCATTTTCACCGCCCATCATGTATCCAATAAAGATACAAAGACCTGTGAGTACGCCAAGATAGAGAATTGTTCGCATAATTACGATATTTTATGGCTAAGTGAGTATTTTTTACTATAACATACTTGAACAAAAAATGGAAGCAGGAGTGGTGATATTTAAAACCGGGGATATATTCCAATAAAAAGAGCTTGACAATGAGTTATCCTGTGGATAAATATACGTTTTTATACTATTATTCTCTCTTTTAAAGTCATTTTTTATTCATGTTATTAAGATAATTAGAACAAAAATTGTGTTCAATCCCTCCCTCTTTGACCATGGGGTAAAAAAATGCTATAATTACTTACGAGAATGTTCTTTAAACACAGAAAAGTGAGCCTTGCAAAAAAGCATGGGATCACTTTCTTCTTCCTTACTCCTCTTTTAAAGGAGACGAACTGACCGTCTTAAAAACAAAATATATTGGCAGATGTATACCCTTTATTGGATATAGTATTTTGCCACTGGGTAGTAGGGAGGACAAGCTTTCAGTCAGTAAAAGCGCTTACGCTTGTAGGAATCATTTTTTGCATCCGTTACTCCAATATGGATGTGAAAGTACCTTCAAGCACATGGGCGCATACAGCGAAAAAACAAAAATTTCTCCTTCATGGGGAGGAGAGTGGCGCTGGTATGCGCCCTCTTTTCGTATATATTGCAAATATTATTCAATATTATTCATAGATTATATCTATATGATGAGCGAGCAATTTCTTTCCGAAATGAAAGAGAAGCTCCTTACAGAAAAGGCGCAACTTGAAGAGAAATTAGCGCGTATCGGCAAGCGAGCTACTGGCGAAAATGGAAAATATGCAGCAACGTGGCAGGAATATGGAGATAAAGAGGAAGATAATGCATCTGAAGTAGAAGAATATGGCGCGTCTTTGGGTTTGAGTCAAACATTTGAAACGGATTTGCAAGACGTGATAATAGCATTGCAACATATTGAAGACAAAACATATGGCATATGCGAGCAATGTAAAAAATCAATTGATGAAAATCGCCTTCGCATTCGTCCTATGTCGCGTTTTTGCATGAATTGCGCAGAAGCCGGACAATAGTGATATATGATTCAAAAAAAGAAAAAGCACGGTTTTCTTATTGCCTTGCTTTTTTTTGTTGCCGTTATAGATAGGATAACAAAAATCAGTTTCATTCCTTTTGTGGGACAAGGGAAAGTTGTTCTTAATGATTCAATTTTTTCTTTTATTCATATACCTTTCATTTTTGCACTTTCATTAACTGGAGCGCTTTTTTTGATATGTCTTATATGGCTTATGGTATCAAAAAAAAGAAGTATGGTTTCATTTTCTCTTCTCTTTATTCTTTTTGGTATTGGCAGTAATCTTACAGATCGTATTGTGTATGGAGGCATTGTTGATTGGATTCGTCTTCCCGGCATAAGTGTTTTTAATATTGCTGATGTAAGCATCGTTACAGGAGTTGCATTTCTTTTTTTTGATCTTTTTAAAAAAGACGTATGACATCAAAAGTTTTTTCCGGAGCAATTGTTGGTTTGGAATGTGAGCCTGTTGAAGTAGAGTGCGATGCAGGTACTGGTATGTTTTCGTTTATTGTTGTTGGCCTGCCAGATGCTGCGGTACAAGAATCAAAAGAACGCGTACGTGCGGCAATAAAAAATAGTGGGTGTGTATTTCCGCGTGGCCGCGTGACTGTAAACCTTGCTCCTGCAGACATTAGAAAAGAAGGTCCGGTGTATGATCTGCCTATTGCATTGAGTGTATTGCTCGCAGACGCGCGATCTTGCGATAAGGCATCTCTTCGGCATGCTTCTTTTGACGCGCGCAAAAGCGTATGTATTGGCGAACTATCTTTAGACGGAACCGTACGGCCTGTTTCCGGAATACTTTCATTTGTTCGTATGGCAAAAGAAAAAGGATTTGAGCATATTTTTATTCCAAAAGAAAATATACAAGAAGCTTCTCTTATTAGCGGCATGACACTGTATCCCGTGGAAACACTTTGTCAGATTGTTTCTCATATACAAGGAAAAGATCTAATTGCTCCCATCGTTTCTGAAGGTATGTTTTTGCAACATGAACAATGCTTTGCATGTGATACGGATATGAATCAGATACGAGGGCAAGAACATGCAAAACGCGCGCTGGAAATTGCTGCGGCCGGAGGACATAATATTCTTTTTTGGGGGCCACCCGGGTCTGGAAAAACAATGCTTTCCCGCGCACTGCCATCTATTCTGCCAATACTTACAGAAGAAGAGTCATTAGAGGTAACGCAAATTTATAGTGTTGCGGGATTGCTTTCTCACGAACAGCCCTTGGTGCGTACGCGAACATTTCGTAGTCCGCATCATACATCTTCTGTGGTAGCGCTTATTGGCGGTGGAGGTATTCCTCGTCCCGGAGAAGTGAGTTTGGCGCATAGAGGAGTTCTTTTTCTAGATGAGCTACCAGAGTTTCCGCGTTCAGTTTTGGAATCACTACGTCAGCCATTGGAAGATGGGTATGTAGTGGTAAGTAGGTCTGCAGGCACGGTAAAGTTTCCCGCAAAATTTATGTTTGTTGCAACGCAAAATCCTTGCCCCTGCGGCAATCATGGAGATGCAAGCCGTCAATGCACGTGTTCTATTTCGCAGATTTTGAAATATCAAAAAAGAATTTCCGGACCGCTTCTTGATCGTATTGATATTCATTGTGAAGTGCCGCGCGTAGAAACGCTGGCATTTACCGCCATACACACAGCTGAACCGTCTGTTCACATTCAACAACGCGTTCAGAAAGCACGTGCAGTACAGTCAAAACGTTTTTCCGACACATCATTAGTATGTAATGCAGATATGGTGGGTACTCATATTGAAACACATTGCGTACTAGACGGCCAATGTACTGAATTTATGAAATATGCCGCAGAACAATTTAGACTTTCCGCGCGGTCATATTATCGTGTAATAAAAGTTGCGCGCACGATTGCTGATTTAGCAGAGAGTGAACATATACTGCAAGCACACCTTGCAGAGAGTTTACAATATAGGCCTAAACAAAATAGTGATATTATTTGATGAGACTGAATGGATTCACTCTGCTCTTACCAACATATACTTCAAAATGAAGATGCGGGCCTGTAGAACGGCCGGTACTTCCTACTTTTGCAATTACTTCTCCGCGTGATACAGATTCCCCGGCGCTTACAAAAAGCTTACTCGCATGAGCATAGCGAGTTTTCTTGCCATCTCCATGATCTACGATAATAGTATTTCCATATCCTCTCTGCCAGCCAGAGAAGATAACGGTTCCTGCCGCGGCAGCATAAATGTCATTTGATATTGGACCTGCAATATCTACGCCAGGGTGCCGCCAGCTAAAATATCGAGTAATGCGAGACGCGGATGTTGGCCAAAGAAGCGATCCTGATCTGCGAAGTGTCTGTGATTTTTGCGCTGCGGGTTTTTGAGAAACTTGAGGAGTGAAAATATTTTTAATGCGAGCAAGAAGCGTTTGTTTTGTTTGAGGTTGAGTTTGTTCAATAGTTTCTTGTCTGCTTGCATTTGGAAGAAGAATAATCTGGCCTATGGCAAGTGTTGTTTCTATGCCCGCGAGTTTATTTGTGTTAAGAATTGAATCAATAGAAATAGAATATCGTTGAGCAATTTTTCCAAGTGTATCTCCTTGGCGAATTTTATAAAGCAATCCATCTGATGGAAGAATAACAAGTTTTTGCCCAATACGAAGAAGTGAATTTTCTGTTAATTGATTTGCCCAAAGAACAGTTTGTGTTCGTATGCCAAATTTTCGCGCAATACTGCTAAGAGTATCTCCTTCTTGAACAAAGTATGTATGGAGTTTATTTGGTTCCGGAACTCGCTCTTCTACTGTTGGGAGAATAGGCTTGATAAGAGAGTCAGAAAGATGCGCAATATCTCCGGGGGTGATGTCCATATTTTCTTCCGGAATGGCCGATGGCTGTATGCCTGCAAATGGCGCATATTGCACTCCAGAGGTAAACACAACCTCTTCTTCTTCAGTAAGAATATCATCAGCTCTCTGAATATACCGCGCCATGATATTTTTTGGATTTAATGGATCTGTATCTGTGGTTTTGAGAAAAACATTCAGTCCTGTAAGTGTTATGCCAAGTCCAAGAATAAAAACATATCCAAGTGTTTGTCCTGAAAAAGGAATATAAAGAAAGGGAGATGTTATGAAAAGTCCGCGCATGGCAAAGCGCGACTTGAATCTAAAGTGAATGCCGTAAAGCGCGATTAAAGGAATGCGGAGAGTTTTTTTTGCAAGAAGAGAAAGAATGCGCCAAATGGTTTTGAATAGAAAGAAAACAAAGCGTTTTAAGGCAAGAAGACCTTGAAAAAGCCAAATAAGAAGATCAAGAGAAAATTTTTTGAAGAAATTTGCGATACTTTTATAAAATTTCTTGCTATCTTTGAATATACCATTTAGTATACAGAAAAGAGGCTTACTCGTCAATGAGATATGATGACATCTTGTGAACAATCAATTCTTGGTGCGCTTGCATATGCTGACCTTTTTGACGTTCCGCTTACCCAAGAGGAAATATGGAGAAATCTTTTTTTTCCTATACAAAAAAACATTACTTTTTTTGACGTTATAGATGCGGTAGAACACAGTAATATTTTGAGTCATTTTATAGAATCACACGGAGGATTTTATTTTTTGAAAGGAAGAAAAGATATTGTTGCCACCCGGCTTGAACGTTATGATATTGCTAAACGAAAATATGATAGTGCAAGAAAGGTTATTCGCATGCTTGCGCGCATACCCTTTATGCGTTTTATAGGCATATGCAACACACTCGGATGGAGCAATGCAAAAGATGAAAGCGACATTGATCTTTTTATTATTGTAGAGCATCAGCATCTTTGGCTGACACGATCACTTTGCGCAAGTCTTATGCAGATGTATGGATTGCGGCCTACCAAACAGAAGATGAAAGATGCCATATGCTTAAGTTTTTTCATATCAGATACTGCGTTAGATGTTTCGCCGTTATTTTTGCAAGAATCACATGGCATGTCAGATATTTATTTTCTCTATTGGCTTTTGTATTGCGTTCCTATATATGACAGCGGTGATATGTATGAGAAATTTTGGAAAGCAAATGAAGTACGTATATATTCTGTACTTCCCTATGCAACTCCATATAATACAAATGAATACAGGCGCGTTGGCATTGGCCGTGTATATAGAACAGTAAAATATATGTGTGAGCAATGGATACGCTTATTTGGAAATATATCAGAACGCGTGGCGCGATGGATTCAGATTCGCGTATTACCGCAAGAGCTGCGTAATGTATTGAATAAAGATACGCGCGTAGTAATGAATGATTCTGTTATGAAATTTCACCCCAATGACAGAAGAGAAGAAATTCGCGAACGGTTTTGGAAAAAGCTACAAGAGTTGGGAATGGGAAAATAATATATGCAAATATTTTTTTCTAAAATATATTTTTTTCTTCTCTCGCTGTTTGTATTTTTAATTCCCCTGCAAACGGTATATATTTTTCGGCAGGGACCGATTGGTAATGAAGGATTGGCGCGAGAAGGCATGTGGCAGTTTGGAACACTCGCAGTATACGCAACTGACATTTTATTTTTTTTGATAGTGGCAATTGCGTGTATTTATTTTTTCCTTTGTCATTCTCGCGGAAGCGGGAATCTAGTTTCTCAAAATGCGTTGATAAAAAATAGCACTTTTCTTCTATTTATTCTTTTTCTTATCTCATTCATTTCAATTCTTTGGTCTCCAGATAAGACTCTTTCTATCCAAGGCGCATTGCGATTATTTGAAGGGGCAATTATTTTTTTTCTTTTATCTCGTTTGAATGAAAAACAATGGAATGTCCTGGCATGGATTTTTATTATTGGCGCTGTTTTGCAAAGTATTCTTGGCTCTATTCAATTTTTTTTACAAGAAATCCCGGCGGTTTCATGGCTCGGCATTGCACGGCACGCATCAACACAACTTGGTGATGCAGTAGTAGAAAATGGAGAGTTTCGCTGGCTGCGTGCGTATGGAAGTTTTCCGCATCCAAATATTTTAGCCGCATATTTGGTGATAGGATATTTTTTTTGCATGTCTATTGTTATGAAAAGCGAAAAAAAAATGTATTCGCTTTTAGCAACGCTTGCAGGTGTAAGTATTCTTTTTGGACTTGTCCTGACGTTTTCTCGCGAGGCATGGCTAGGGCTTGCGGCGGGAATAATCGTTACGATGGTCATAAGAAAAATATCTCATTTTTACTCCGTGTCTGCTGGCAATACTCTTTTCACTCCAGTGCTTCACGAGAGCAAATTATGGCACTTTCGTTTAACGCAAATTCAAAAACTCCTCTCCGCCTTTCGGCGGATCGTCAAACAGTTTGTAATTTGCTACAAAAGCGCTCATAATTTTTACTCTCATTTCGCAAATCGTTCAAAGAGCACAGCCAGCAGACGCTCAAGATTTTATTCAGAGGAGCATATCCCTACTCCTGATGAGAAACGATATATTTCTCCTCTCGGTTTTTTTTCACTTGTCAGTATCATTACTCTTATTTTTTTCGGGATACTTTTTTCAGAACCATTGTCTGTGCGTCTTGGCATTGGCGGATGGAATAGACTTGAAAAAAAATCAGTGCAAGAGCGCGTCGGGACAATAAAAGAATTTTTATCATTTGGCCCTGCCCTTATTCGTGGAGTGGGTATAGGGCAGTATACACATGCGCTCTATCAGAAAGACGTACAACACAGCACTATTCGTGCGTCATATGCATATCAGCCAGTGCATAATGCCTTTCTTATGGTTATGGCAGAGCTGGGGGTGGTGGGCCTGATAACGTTTATGGGCTTTTTATTGTTTTTAGTGATGCGAATATGGAAGAAGAATCCAATGAGTATAGGCATCCTTATTTCCTTCATAATTATAGGCTTTTTTGATCATTTTTTCTGGACACTCCATAGCGGGATTTTGATATGGTGGACTGCCATTGCATGGCTTGACAAAAATCATGAGATCGTTTAAAATATCACCAGTCTATTCTGGAATTATTGAATCTGGAATAGGAGAGAATATAGTTCATTCACAATTGAAGGAGGAGATGATGGCAAAGAGCCGCGCTGATGACCCGCTATATTTCATTAAGGTGCCGACACCCGATGGATATCAGCAATCCTATACGTGGGTACCTACTGATCCGCTCAAGCTTCATCTTGGTGTTCTTACGAGCCTTTTTGCAGTTGATGAAAAAGATTCAAAAAAAACCAGGGATAGGATCCTCAAGCAGGTTCATGGCATTGATCACGTTGTTCGTCCATACGTGGATACAACTGATATCTCGTCCAATCTTCGAGTAGATATGCAACAGCTATCCCTTGAGCTAGTCGGAGACCATGGAGATGTTGGCGAGCGCATTACTGCGCTTGTGAATGTCTTTGCACAAGAACTCCCACAGCTTCTCGACATGGTTGGTCAGGGAGCTATGGATACTGCAGAGAAGGTTGCTCATGCGCTTGCGCAAAAAATTCGCACTGTGAGTCTTGATATTGCATCCCGGCTTTCTGTCAGCGAACAGACCGTTGCGGGCATGGCAGATGCAGTCCAAAAAGCAGAAGACAAGCTTCGCAGTCTTGATGAAGTGCATCTTCAAATTTATCGGAATTGGTCAAATGCGGTGCATACCATCAATGATGCAATTGCAAAGATTCAGGGTCTTTTTCAGTGTCTTGATCAGGCGATTGATGAAGCACGCAAGCTTCGCGCACAGCTGGACACGCTCACGAACACGTACGACGATGAATTTCTCTCTGCAGTGGAATACGTTCAAGAGCAAGGAGGAGAATTTCAAATCATTGCTCTTACGTACCTGAGCGATACTGCCGCTGTTCCTGATATTTTAGAACATGTGGCGCGTGCTCAAAGTTCCCTAGATATCTTGCAAAGGAAAGAGCAAGAGATACAAAAGACATGGTCTGCCTTCAAGAATAAATCGATCCTTGATACTGCCGCAACAAGCACACATCTGGATACATTCAAAGGATATCTAGAGGCAGGGTATATAAACTTCAGTTCTCTTGCCAAGCAACTTGGTCCTGAAGCGGTAAAGCCCTATGAACTCAACGGCAGCGAAATATTTTGTACGCAAAGCGAATTTGAGTCTGCTGAAAAGTGTTCTCGCGTGCCGGAATGGTCTGCTGGAAAACTAGATGTACTCGCGTCGCAAGTGCCGCAGGCAACCTCATCTCCGGTTCAACAGAATGATTCAGGGATCTTGCAAAAGATTGACGAATTTCAGACAGAGCTTTCTGCACTGGAGCAAGAGCAGAAGAATAGCACTGCATGGGCAGAGCAGAAGCAGAGACTTCAAGTAGATCTTAAGGTCGCATAGATCTTAAGGTCGCACGGCAACAGCTTGAAGAGCGCGATAAGCGCAACGAGCAGATATTGAATGATATCAGGGCAAAGCTGAGTTCTGGCGATATTTCCGACTTGAGACGCGCGCAGAACAAGATGGTTGAATACGAGAAGTTCCTTGAAGAGCGCGCGGGAATCGCAGAAACAGTGGAAGGATTCACTCGTAAGATGAGTGAGCTTTCTCAAAAGATCGCTGGACTAAAGGATGCGTCTGCTCGCAAGCAGGAGCTTACGCAGAACATTCAAATTCTCAAGCAGGCAGCAGTCATTCTTGGTATCAGTACCGCGCAGATTCCTGTACGGAAGCCTCGCGCAAAGACTGTCAGTGCACATCCTCATTTTCCATCTTCAGCGAGTGGATTCCAGCTTTCGCTTCAACAGCGAGAGCGCATCAACCAGCTCCGCGACAAGGACTGGTACGGAAGCAAGTTTGGCCACGCAGGTGTCATGCGAGCGAAGAGTCAGGATCCTGACTTCAAGACAAACGCAGACTTTTTGCAGGCCATGATTGACCGTACGTATAGCCAAAAGGCAGATCAGATCCCCGGAAAGGAGACTCACGGACTCCTTCGGGATATTTCCGCAGTACGCAACCGCATTGCTTCCTTCCCTGTTTGGGACGGGGAATGGCAGAGCGGTGACGGAATTAATTTCGATGCGCTCGAGGAATTCATCGTATCCCGAGAGCAGGCAGCTCTCCAACTCAAGGCATCCTAAACAAAGGACGCCTTTTTATTTTAGAAGGCCTTGACAAGGAAAATAGTTTTAGATAAAATTCAGATACTATTTTTTATTTTTAATTCTTAAGCGAATTTGAGACGTATGAAGCTCACACCGCTTGGCGATCGCCTCATTGTAGAGCCGATCAATGAAAATGAAGTCACGAAAGCTGGCATTATCTTGCCAGATACCGTTGACAAAGAAAAACCGGAAAAAGGCAGAATCATTGCCGTGGGATCCGGAAAACTTGCTGACAATGGTCAGCGTATTGCGCCACAAGTAAAAGTTGGCGACATGGTTCTTTTCCGAAAATATAGTCCAGATGACGTAAAGGTTGATGGGAAAGAATATCTTATTTTGTCTGAATCAGACATTTTAGCAATTATTGAATAATACAAGTATGGCAAAACAAATACTGTACACAGAGTCTGCGCGCGCGGCATTGAAACGCGGTGTAGACAAGCTCGCAAACACCGTTAAAGTAACGCTTGGTCCAAAGGGACGAAACGTAGTGTTTGACAAAGGATATGGCGGACCAACCATTACCAATGATGGTGTCACAATCGCAAAAGAAATTACACTTGAAGATAAATTTGAAAACATTGGCGCAGAACTGGTAAAAGAAGTTGCCACCAAAACAAATGATGTTGCAGGAGATGGCACCACTACTGCTACGCTTCTTGCGCAGATTATTATTACGGAAGGTCTCAAAAATGTCGCGGCAGGCGCAAACCCAATGGTACTGAAGCGCGGTATTGAAAAAGGCGTACAGGCTGTAGTGAAAGAACTCAAAGAAAAAATTTCAAAGCCAGTACACAAGCATGAAGAAATTGTTGATGTCGCATCTATTTCTGCAAACGATGCAGAAATTGGAAAAATCATTGCAGAAGCTATGAAAGAAGTTGGCAATGATGGTGTTATCACTGTAGAAGAATCACAAGTGTTTGGCGTGGAAAAAGAATTGGTAGAAGGTATGCAATTTGACAAGGGATATGTGTCTCCATATATGGTAACCAATTCAGATCGCATGGAAGCAGAATATCATGATGCATATATCTTAATTACAGACAAAAAGATTTCCGCAATTCGCGATATCTTACCGGTGTTAGAAAAAATTGCGACCACTGGCAAAAAAGAACTTGTGATCATTGGAGAAGATTTGGACGGTGAAGCACTTGCTACATTGGTGGTAAATAAATTACGCGGTACTTTCAACTGCTTAGCAGTGAAAGCGCCGGGATTTGGTGATCGCAGAAAAGAAATGCTCCAAGACATTGCAATTCTTACCGGCGGAAAAGTTATTTCAGAAGATATCGGTTTGAAGCTGGAAAACACCACGCTTGATTCTCTTGGTCAAGCACGTAAAGTGGTTGCCACAAAAGATTTGACGACTATTGTTGGCGGCAAAGGAGACCAGAGCGCCATTCAGGGTCGTGTTGCACACATCAAGAAAGAAATTGAAAATACAGATTCAGATTTTGATAAAGAAAAACTTCAGGAACGCCTTGCAAAACTTACCGGCGGTGTCGCAGTATTAAAAGTAGGTGCCGCAACAGAAGTGGAAATGAAAGAACGCAAACTTCGTATTGAAGATGCTCTTGCAGCAACAAAGGCCGCAGTGGAAGAAGGTATTGTTCCTGGTGGAGGCGTTGCATTACTTCGCTGCATCCCGGCTCTTGATGCCGTAGCAGTTGAAGGTGAAGAGCAGATCGGTATTGCAATATTGAAGCGCGCGCTTGAAGAGCCAGTACGCATGATTGCACAGAATGCAGGTAAAGACGGCAGCGTAGTAGCGGAAGAAGTAAAGAAGCGCAAAGGTTCAGAAGGATACAATGCAGCAAAAGATGAATATGCGGATTTGGTTGCAAACGGTATTATTGACCCAACCAAAGTTGCGCGTTCTGCCTTGCAAAATGCGGCATCAGTAGCGGCTATGCTTCTCACCACAGAAGCAGTGATTACTGACATTCCAGAGAAGAAAGAAGACAGTCATGGCGGACATCCAGGTATGGGTGGCATGGGAATGGGAGGTATGGGCGGCGGCATGGATTACGGGTACTAAGCTACACGTACAATTTTTTAAAAACAACTCGGGATATTCCCGGGCTGTTTTTTTTGTAGAGAAGGAAGAGGAGTTTTTATTTGTCCAATAAAAAATCCCGCAGATTGTATGCAGGATGTGTTAGAGAGACATGACGAGCTGACAGTTTGTACAGCCGAATTGCTTGTCGTTTGCCTTAGATTGCAGAAGCGGCTGTTTGCATTTTGGACAGAGATGCTTGGGATTTGGACTACCCCAATGTCGTCCTTCTATCCAAAGATGCGCTGCTCGCGGGTTATCTCCTGTGTTCCGGTCATCGCCTGATTCTTCAGGTCGTATCCCCATTGATAAGCCCCTCCTTATTCCTTTCCGCCGTTATCATGAAAACTCTCCGTTCTTTTGTAGGAACACTATCAGATAGCAAGAAAATAGTCAAGGGTCTATATGTGTGTTACACTATACGTATAAATCGTATAGAAATATGAATATGAAATTTACAAAAATTGTCTGTACTATTGGGCCGGCATCAGAAAAGCCCGTCATGATGAAAAAACTCATGCAAGCAGGCATGAATGTTGCGCGCCTGAATTTTTCTCACGGATCATATAAAAGTCATGCGGCTCTTATCAAAAATTTACGCGCAACTGCAAAATCACTTGGACAGCCGATTGCTATTTTACAAGATTTACAAGGCCCGCGCATTCGCATTGGAGAAGTCTCTGACCAAGGCGTGAAGCTGGAAAAAGGGGAATCAGTAGTATTAGTGCCGCAAGAAATGTATGATGAAAAATCAAAGCAAAAAATGCTCCCGAATCATTTGCCTCAATTGGCACAAGATGTAAAAACAGGAAGCCATGTCTTGATTGCAGATGGTACTATTGATCTGCGCGTGGTGCGTGTATCTGGCCCAGAGATTCATTGCTCGGTAGTAGTAGGCGGAACTGTGAAATCTCATAAGGGCATGAATTTTCCTGGCACTACCATTACTATTCCTCCTATTACAAAAAAAGATAAAGAAGATGTGGCATTTGGCGTGGCGCACGGAGTAGATTATGTGGCGCTATCATTTGTACGCAGCGCAAAAGATATACTTGGGTTGCGTGCTATGCTTCGCCGGCTTTCTAAAACACATCCGCACGCAAGCCGTATTGGCATTATTGCAAAAATAGAACGCCCAGAGGCTGTTGAGGATTTTGAAAAGATTCTCGCGGTCGTGGATGGTATTATGGTGGCACGCGGAGATTTGGGCATTGAAGTGCCTGCACAAAAAGTGCCGGTGATTCAAAAAAATCTTATCAAGGCATGTATTGCGGCAAAAAAACCGGTGATTGTGGCAACGCAAATGATGGAGTCTATGATTACAAATCTGCGGCCTACGCGCGCAGAAGTTTCTGATGTTGCAAATGCGGTCATAGATCACACGGATGCGGTCATGCTTTCCGGAGAAAGCGCAACAGGACTCTATCCACTTGAAGTAGTAAAGCTCATGGCAAGTACGGTTCATGAAACAGAAAAATCTCGATACGATGATTATGCGTGTGCACATATCGCAAAAGAAAAAACCATGAAAGAAATGATTAGTCATGCGGCTGCGGATTTGGTGCTCACAAAAAAGATAAAACTCCTTGTGGTAAAAGATGGAGACGGGGAACTTATTCGGTTTCTTTCTTCTCACCGGCCAGAAGCACGGATTATTGGATTTTCAAATGATGCACTTGTGCGCCAACAGATGAATTTGGTACGCGGCGTGACCATGTATCCTGTACAAAAAAATATTTTAGCATTTTTAAAGAAATCAAAACTCGCACAATCAGGTGATTGGGTGGTGATTGTAGAAGAAAATGAAGTGGAGGTGGAAGTGGTGAAATAATTATTTTTTGAGAGGGATATTTTAATTATTAATCTCCATGTTTTATGTCGTACGTAAAATATTTTATTTCATTTGCGTGTAGTATTTTTTTATTTTTTCTTTTTGTTATTCCCGTATACGGCGATGGCGCACTCATTATTCCAATTGACAATGGGCGTCCATCATTTGGCGATGAAACAGGGCAGCAGGCATATATTAATTATGCAAATGGAAGAGAAAAAATGGTCGTAAGTATTGACGCAAAAACCCCCAAAGATCGCGATGCCGTCTGGATATTTCCTGTTCCAGCAAATCCAGATAAGGTTATCGTTGATGTTCTTGATGATCTCCCCTCACTAAACGGCGAATCTCTTTACGCGAATACTTCCCATGCCATAGGGTCAGCGCTGAAGTCCCTTATTTCCACGCAGATATATCCGTATCCGATTTTTTGGTTTTTTGAACAACCGTGGCGAGTTCAAGGCGGTTTAGGAGGAGGCGAGATGTATCAGAGTTCTTTACTTCAATCAGCGCCAACATCTATACCAGCACCTGTAACGGTGTATGAACACATTGAAAAAGGGGGCATGACATCTGAAATCATTACTGCAAAAACAAGCAAAGGGTTTTTTGACTATGTTCATCAGAAGGGATTTGATATTAAGCCGGATTCTCTGCCAATTGTAAAATCATATATAGGCAAGAACTATTCATTTATTGTGTCATGGTTTGCAAAAGCAGAAACAAAACCAGAAGAACAAGGAAGTGCAAAGATAGAATCAAATGATTTTCATTTCAATAATGTATCAGGTCAGCAAACGCGCGAATATGGAAAAATAACAAATCCTGCGAATATACGAAAAAGTGACAAAGTGACATTTTCCGCATGGATTAAAACGGATAGTATATCTTCTGATCAGCCAATTGTAGGTGGACCGGGCGGAGATGAAAATATTTATCAGGATGTACGTTTATCAAACGGAGGAAGGTTTTCGGTGTATCTTAAGAGTCTAGGTACGTTATATACACCACCCCTATCGATTCTTCCCGGTCAATCGTATCATGTCGCATTTTCTTATGATGGCACGACAAAAGAGCTTAAACTCTATGTTAACGGAAAACAAGGCGTATATGTCATTGGAGGGATTGATGCTCCGTCATACGGATCTGTTTCTGAAATAGGAGCAAATAATAGTTTTTCCTCTAATTTTAATTTTAATTTCAATGGCAATATTGAAGATCCTCGATTTTATGAAGAGGTTCTATCCGCAGATGATATTGCTAAACTTTATAAGCATGAAGAACCAGGTATTATATATTTTACATATAATTTCGAATTGCAATCCCAGTCGGTACTCGATGCGCCAGAACAAGTAGAGAATAGCAGTCAATTAATAAAGAAGGCAGTATTCGTAACCTTTCCTTCGGAAAAGATATATTTTCCTCTTCTTTTGACAAGTGTGTACGGAAGTAAAATTGTCCCAGCGACTATTCATGTTATCGGCCATATTATGCCGAAACTCTATGACGACATTAAGGATTATGCGCAAGTGGAATACTATACAAATGGGTCGTATAATGCTTCTGCGTCTCTTCAGAATTTTTATCGCGCTCCTGCGTCCGGAAGCGTAAAATTTACAAAAATAAAACTGAATCCACCATCAAAACTTTTAAGCGATGATTTGTGGATGGATCAGCAATCCCCGGCAAAAATTTTCTATTTTGATGTTATAACTGATCATCCGGTCATCTCATTTCTCTTACTTCTTTTGCTTCTTTCCGCGTTCACAGGATTTGTTGTCGGAATGATTCTTTTTCCTCAATATCGGACATTGCGCGGTGCAGGCACGCTTGCGCTTTTCGGTTCTGCAAATATTTTCACGCTTGCAGGAGTTGTCATTGCATCAGTATTTGCATTGCAGGCAAAGCCGACAGAAGAAGTTGCAAATCTTCTTTCTGGACTTCGGCAGAAACACTATATTCTCCGGAGGAGATTGGCTGCGGGAATGTTTTGGCTGGGTATTCCTTTCACGGCACTTGTGCTTATTACGAATATATGGTATGGCAATATCATTACAAATCTTTTGTTTCTCCTTGGATGCGCAATAGTATTTTCTGGTTTCTGGTTAAAGAAAATAGCACTAGAAGACAAGTATCTTTTTGATAATCTTAAAATGCACGGCTATTCTTCATGGCATTTTGGAGAGAAGAAGCAAAAACGCATACTTTTTCTTTGTTTGTTTTCCGTTTGTTTCATTATTCTCTCTTTTTTGATTACTTGGGGGATATCTTCTCTTGTTCCATCGGATTATAATAATTTGAATCAGGATGGTTATTTACTTCCTAGAACTGGCCATTATTACTAAGAAAGAGAAACTATGCTCTTTGGACTCTCAACTCCACCATCGGATGTTCTTGTACATATTGGACAAATTACTATTTATTATTATGGTGCGTTGATTGCTCTGGCGGTATGCGCAGGATTTTTAGTCTCCCTGTATCTCGCGAAAGAATTTGAAAAAACATTCAGCGAGCATATCATTCATCATATTGATGCAATGTTTTTATGGGTTGGCGGTGCCGGCGTCATTGGCGGCAGATTATTCTTTGTGTTGTATCATTGGAATTATTTTTTTAGCAATCCATCTGAAATTATTGCGCTTTGGCATGGGGGATGGGTGTGGCATGGCGCACTTATTTTTGGGCTTATTGCATTAGGCGCGTATTGCTTTTTTCGTAAGGTGTCTTTTCTTGTATTAGCAGGATTGCTTTCGCCAGGTGTAACACTTGGCCAGGCAATTGGCAGATGGGGGAATTATTTCAATCAAGAAGCGTACGGACTTCCTCTGCAAGCGTGGTGGGCGATACCGATAGATAGTGCGCATCGTTTGTCAGGCTATGAGCAATATGAAACGTTTCATCCCGCATTTTTATATGAATCAATAGGAGACGCTATTCTCTTTATTGTTCTCATGTATCTGGTGGTTCGCATATATAAAAAAGCGCGGGATCAAAAAATAGAAAGACTATTCTTTTTATATCTCATCTTTTATTCTCTATTACGATTTGGCATAGAATATATCCGTATTGATGCGGTGCCAGTGTTTTGGGGTCTTCGCATGCCCCAATGGATAAGTATGGGAATAATGGTTTTGAGTATAAGTATATTCGTTTTTTTGTTTCAGAAACGTACGCCTCTTGCAAAAAATAATAGCATTTGATATACTGGATTCATTGATTGGGCCGTTGGTGCAGCCCGGAGTGCACGTCTCCCTGTCACGGAGAAGGTCACGGGTTCAAATCCCGTACGGCCCGCCAGCTTTCGCCAAGATTTTAGATCGATATATTATTTATATGTATAAAAAGAAAAAAATAGCTCGCAAAAAACAGCAGAAGAAAAAAGGAAAAAAGATTTCCTCAGTACGCTGGAGATAACCTCTAATCACTTATCATTTTTATGGCACATACGCACGCAGCTCTTAAGCATATTCGACAAACAAAAAAACGGACTGAAAGCAATATACTTGTAAAGAAAAATATTGCCTACTTACGCAAACAAACATTGAAAGCAGTTGAGAAGAAAGATACGGCAAAAGCGCAAGAATTATCCCTTGCTTTTACAAAAGCAATAGATAAAGCGGCGCGAAAAAATATTGTAAAGAAAAATGCAGCAGCGCGAAAAAAATCTCGGCTTGCAAAAAAGATACAAACACTGAAGAAATAAATGTGATAAAGAAAAATCTCCGATCCGCCAGCAAGCGGAATCGGGGATTTTTTTGATATTTCGTATGAATAAATAAAGAATGTCTTTTGGTTGTATTTTAAATGACTGGTGGCGCAATTATTGACATTTTGCGGAATAGTCATATAATGAAATGCAGTTCATTTAATAGCAAGAAAGGAAGGAACCATTGGAAACGAAGCCTATCTCAAATAGTCATGCTCTTCTTCGCCGCGAGTCTTTTGGCGGAACACTATTTTTTGTAGCAAAAGGCGTTCGTACATATGTGACACATGAGGAGTTTGACGCAATTGCAGTTATGGGATCTCTACCAGGCGCATTGGTAAAAGAACTTGGAATATCCGCCGAAACGATTATTGTTCAAGAACCATCGCGGCTTTTTAGCCACAATTTTAGTGCGCCGGATACGGTTTTTCTGGAAGTAACACGAGCCTGCAATCTGCGATGCGCGCACTGTTTCAATAGCTCGGGTAGTATTGTTCCAAATCAAATGACACAGACAGAGCTAGAGTTGATTATTGACGATCTTGCCGTAAGCGGCGCGCAAGAGATCCGTTTTACAGGTGGGGAGCCAATGATGTATCCGGGGATTATTACGCTTATCCGTCGAGCTTTTGACCTTGGACTTCGTTGTTCAATGGGAACTAATGCCGCGCTTATTACTGATCGTACGGCAGATGCACTCAAAAATGCCGGCTTACGCGCTGGCATCATCAGCCTTGATGGTTTGGCGGAACAGCATGATCGTGTTCGTGGACATGATTCATTCCGACGTGCATGCGAAGGACTTGAGTTCCTTCGTGCTCGAGAGATTGATGTGCGTGTCAATATTGTTGTCATGCAGAGCAATCTTGAGGATATCCCACACCTCGTTGACATTCTCGTGAAACGTGAGATACCGGTTTTTATGCGGAGATTCATTCTCTCTGGCAGAGCTACAGATTCTTCAAACGAAATGATTTCTGCAGAGCAATACGCTGAATTGCGTTTATCTCTCAAGTCATTTCTAGAGAACACAGACGGATATGTTGACGGGCATTACATGAAGAGCGGACGCATTAGCACGCAGCGTGTCAAATTTCCATTTGTACGCAAAGAATGCAGTGCAGGACATAGAGGACTCGTTATTTCACCAGATGGAGCAGTGCAGGCATGCGGCTTTCTTGGGCCACTTGGTGAAACTAGTATTGGAAAACTTCCTTCTCAAACACTTGCTCAAATTTGGGAAGATCTCAATACGTCCAATCGCATCCAAACGCTTGAAAGAAATCTCGATCCCTATAACCAGAAGACGACTGGCTCTAAAACTAACTGTCTTGCGATTGCGTATCCTCAGCAAAAGCCTCTCGTAGAGATTGATTGTATTCAGCAAGACGTGTTGTCATGATACTCGCCTTGGCCGGCCTTCATGGCTCCGGTAAAAGTCATTTCGCTTCTCGTATCGCTACCAAATTTCATTGGAAGACATGCGTTAAGCGAGATCTCCTTAAACTTCTTCATGAGCGCGAAGGATTTGGAGATGACTGGGTCGCATGGTATCGAGCTCTTTATAGTTCTATTGGAGCATACAACGTTACTCTGAAACTGCTTGACCTCATTCCGCAGAAGGAACGTCTCATCTTAGATTCGGTACATGATCATGGGGAATGGAATGCTTTGAAAAAGCATCGGTCAAACGTTCTATTGGCAACAATTATCGCTCCAAAAGAAGTTCGTCTGGCAAGAAACGGGCCAGAAGATGAAGGTCTTGATACTCAACGCATTCAGTTTTGGCATACAAAACAGCAAGAATCCCTATGTCTCATTACGCAAAGCGAATGGTGTTTTAATGGCGCCGCTTCCGCAAAAGTTCAAGACATTGAATTCAGCGCGTTCTGTACTCATTTCGCCATAGACTGACGAGTTAGTATGCCCTGCCAGTATAGAGTATACTTGTAGGGCTTTTTAAAATTTAATATTATATGGCAATTATACAAAAAGCAGGAGCAATTGTTCTTAGTCAAAAGAATCCATCTCACATAGCACTCCTTTATCGCTCAAGAGAGAAAGATTGGACATTCCCCAAGGGTCATGTTGAAAAAACAGAATCTATTATAGACACCACTCGGAGGGAGATTGCAGAAGAAACTGGCATGTCCGTTCGGCTTGTCAGTGCACAGCTTTCTCCTATGGAATATGATAATTCCAAAGGCGACCACGTTGTAGTGCATATGTTTATTATGCAGTCCGAAGACGATTCCGCGATTAAGACTGAACATGATGGAGATATGGTTATTTGGATACCGTACGTAGATGTTGCAAAAAAACTTAGTTATGACAATATCAAACACTATTATGAAGGAATCATTGATGTGATTGAGAAAACGATTCATTCTTTATAATCCAAAATTCGTTAAACGCAGCAAATGGCGCTAGCAATTTTGTTGTAACGCTCCAACGCCAAAAAATTTCCGGTATATATTTGTAGATAGTCTCTTTTGAACCAAACCCATATACTGCCTCCACCGTGTATCCACAACGATGAATAATTGCCAGCCATTGTTTTGTTGTGCAATATCTTTCATCTCCAAGTCCTCTGTGGCGATACGCATAAGACATAGCGGCAGTTGGCACAACACATACTACGCGTTTAGCAACTGCGAACTGCGATTGTAACAGTTTTGCAATGCATGCATCATTGTAATGCTCCATAACGCCATGGCTTATGGCATATTCAAATGAATTTGGCATAAATTTTTTCTCAAGCGTAAATGCGTTTGAGACATGAATAATACCTTTTGTTTTGAGCACATTAAAAGATGCTTGTATTATTGGCAACATTTTTCTATCATGATCAATTGCCGTTAATTCAAGACCCTGTTGCGCGAGAACTGCTGATAAAGCCCCTGTTCCGGCGCCGACTTCCAATATGCGGGCGGTATGAGGTGCTGTTTTCAATAAGCGATGCACTAACATTCCGGTTGAACGATGCATTTTGCGTGCAATATATTTTTTAATACCGCCATGAGTTTCGATGGATTTTTTATATATCTCCGCAAAGCTCTTTTTTTTATTGAAGGGAAACATGTGCAGAGAACGAGCAAAAAATTCTCTGGCATTTTGAGAACCAAAAAATCCGGGAGCGGGATTGATATCAATACACCAATAGTAATTATCGTTCACAATAAAATCTGCTGAAAATGTATCAAAAGAAAAGAGTAAGCCGATTGTATGCATTGCACGAGTGACATCTAATGGAAGCGCGGGAGCGCCGTCTTTTGCAAAACACATTCCTGCTATCCAATATGTTTTTATGATATGGCGATCCGGTCCATCTACAGCGTCTTCCACGTACCATTCCAGCGAGGAATCAAGAGTATGAATAATACGCAGTAATTCATCATGGGATGTTATTTTATATGTACCGCTCGCATGATTTTCTGATTTCAAATAAAGAGGATACGTTACTCTTTTACTATTTGGATGATATATATTGATACGTTTTATTTGAGATGGAACAGAAAGTTTAGCAGATTGTATGCGGCACTGAGCATGTGACTTGGTGCGATCTCCCATGATGTATTCAATGTTGATAGATTGAACGCCACGTGAATAAAACTCTATGGCGATTTGACTAACACGAGTGTCGTTTGTCAAAAAAAAGACAATATCTCGGCGAGAACATAAAGATACATCTGCCTGATCGATATCAACGAGAGAAGTTGCGATAGATAATTCATGACACATTTCAATAATCAATTCAGCAGCTTCACGATATTCTTCTTTATGTGAAACGACAATAAAAAACATACCATTTAATATATCTTTCTATTAAGTATAAAATGAGATGTTATTTTTTTCCGCCCTGCATATAAGCAGATCAAGAGCGGCAAGCGGATTACTAGATGATGTTTTTAGTGAATAGTCATATTCGCAGAGTGAGTGGAGGATATGCTGAAGTTCTTTTACGGTTCGCTGGCCAATCTTTTTTTTATTTACCCAGACGCGCTTAGGATCCCATCCTAGAATATCCGCAATTTGCTGATCAGTTTTTTTTGCATCAGATAATTTTTTTACCAAAAAGAGTCCGCGAAATTGCCCAATAAGAAGTGCGGCTAAATAGATGCATGATCCTTTGATTTGCGTTTGCGGTCCAGACGCAAGTGTATGCGCTAAGCGGAGTGCGCGCGAAGTATTCCCAAGTGCAAGTGCATCTGTAAGATCAAAAATATGCGCATCGTCAGAATGCGGAATAAAAAGATCAATATCTTCTTTTGTGATTGCTCTACCACGCGCATATGCAGATAATTTCTCAATATCATGGTGTATCTGCCAAAGCTCATAGGACGGCTTTTCATCTTTACGGCTGAATCCCTCTTGCTTGTCATATTTTTGCGCAAGGTATTCAAGCGCATGCTGGCTGATGCTTGCCCCGGCGTGTTGGATGCGGCTGTGCATCCATGTTCGCAATTGTGCGCCACGGGGAATATCAAAAGTTTCACTGCGCGCAGTGTCTGCTTTTTCAAGCCGTGCCATGCGTTTTGCAAACTCTAATCGTTTATCTTGTTTTTCAGAAGTAAAAACAAGAAAATCAGATTGTGGAATAGTATCAATATTTTTTTCAAAGAATTCTCGCACTGCTCCAGCAAGCGCAGTTTTTGAAAAGATGTTTTTTATAATGACAATTTTTGAGAGAGAAAAAAGTGTATTCATCTTAAATGCAACATGCAACTGGCGAATAACCTCTTCTGGAGTAAGTGCAGATTCGCAGTCAATGACAAGAGAATTTCCTATGCCATATTTTTTTTGAAATTCCTTTTTCCAAAATGCAAGTTTTTCTGCAATAGTAAAACTATCCGTGCCAGTGAAAAGAAATATGTGAGGTTTTTTTGGTTCAGGCATATGACAAATCCGGATAAATAGGAAATGCGGCGCAAATATCTTTGATACGGCTATGCTGTATCTGTTTGAGCTGTTGGTTTTCTGGATCTGCGAGTACTTCTGTCATAACATCTGCAATAAGCTCCATTTCTTTTTCTTGCATACCACGTGTAGTGACAGACGGTGTGCCAATACGAATGCCAGAGGGGTCTAGAGGTGATCGCTTGTCATAGGGTACCATATTTTTATTCACCGTAATACCAACTTCATCCAATACTTTTTCTGCAATTTTTCCCGGAATGTTTTTGTTTGTAAGATCAATAAGAATAAGATGATTGTCCGTACCGCCGGTAACTAAATCAAAACCACGTGCCAGAAGTGCCTGCGCAAGTGCTTGTGCATTTTTTACAATTTGTCCTGCGTAGGTTTTGAATTCCGGTTGTGCCGCTTCATGAAATGTAACCGCAGCTGCAGCTGTGACGTGATTATGTGGTCCGCCTTGGAGTCCGGGAATAATTGCTTTATCAATTTTTTCTGCAAGTTCTGTCTTGCACATAATCATGGCGCCGCGTGGTCCGCGGAGTGTTTTATGAAGTGTAGTAGTGACTACGTGCGCATACGGGATAGGGCTGGGGTGCGCGCCACCCACCACAAGGCCTGCAATGTGTGCAATATCTGCTAAAAGATAGGCGCCTACACTGTCTGCAATTGCGCGGAATTTTGCAAAATCAATCATGCGCGGATATGCTGTTGCGCCGCAAATAATGAGCTTTGGTTTTTCTTGCTCTGCTAAGCGCGCAATAGCGTCATAATCCAGCCAGCCATTTTCACCTGTTTGATACGGCGTGGACACATAATATTTTGCAGAAAAATTCATTTTCCATCCATGAGTAAGGTGTCCGCCAAAAGGCAATGAGAGACCCATGACTTTTTCTCCCGGGTTTAAAAGTGCATAATGTACTGCTAAATTTGCTGGCGAGCCAGAATACGGCTGGATATTTACATGATCTGCGCCAAAAATTTGTTTTGCTCTCTGGATAGCAAGTGTTTCTATTTTGTCTATAACTGCATTGCCCCCGTAATATCGTTTACCCGGATATCCTTCTGAATATTTGTTGGTGCCAATGGATCCAAGCGCTTCAAGTACTGCCGGACTTACAATATTTTCAGAAGGGATGAGTTCCAGCCCTTGTTGTTGGCGCAAAAGTTCTTCTTGAAGAAACTGTGCGATATCTGGATCAGTATGAAGCAATACGTGACTTGACATAGGAGTATAAGCATGTTATGAATGAAGGCGAAAAGGCATGTAAAAAAAGGAGGAGAACGCCATGGCTCGGCAAGAGCTTACGTCAGAAGACGGGACTGTTCTTTGTTTGGAAAGCTTCGCAGAAGAATACGGCGCGCCATGCTGTACAGTGACAGAAGCTGGGCAGGAGGCACTTCGTAATGGATCACTTTCGCCTGATCAGGTCATGGAATTTACGGCAGACATCTTTGCAATCGCAAAAGAAGGCGATGAGCCAGATGCATGCTATGTAGTTCATTTAGAAGGACGCTGGCCAGAGCTCTATACTGAAAGTGCGCTGCAAAAGAGCTTGGAAAGGTTTGCATCGATGGAGACTTGATCTTTGGACATATCCAGAGGTCTTTTTATTATAGAGGAATTTTTGAAAATAAAAAGCAGCTCTGAATTTGGGGGAGAGCTACTATGGATTTTGGATGTTAGTTTTCGGGGAAAAAGAACTCCTTTTATACTCCGAGAGATGCGAGATAGTTCTCTAGTTCGATGTACTGATCTTCTAGAGATTTCATAATGACGTAGATTTCGAAGTTTCGTCGATCTGCTTTGGATTCACGTTGGAGATCGGGATTATCATCAGTGAGATGTTCTCGAATATTCTTAGAAGATACCTCCTGATTATTGATTATTGCGACTACGATTTTAGTCTCATCATGATCTGCGGTCTTGCGACGGAACTCATCGCGGCTTAGACTAAAACAACGATCACAATCCCTGCCGTCCATCTTTTCATTTTGATTCCGGCCGCCAAAAAGCTTCCCATTGATCCTTCTAAGTGTAGATGTAACTCTACTCAATTTTCCCTCCTTTTCTAATTGACACTATTCAAAAACCTGATTTTCGAAGAACGATTGCTTTATATTTAAGCATAAAATAGGGTTTTTGTCAATGGGCGGCGGGCGGCGGTGTTGACAAAATCCGTATAAAATGGTATGTTTCTCCTGTTTATACGATCTTTGAAAGGAGAGTATTGTGGGTACAGAGACACCTGCGTACGAGACATTAAAAAGTGAACAAAAACTGCAAAATGGCATGAAGCCATTTGCCCGGCCGTATGTCATCAATCGGCTACGACAAGAAATACAAGATGGGATAGCAAGCGGCGAGTTCGCGAGAAAACTGGAAGAAACAAAAAAGGCGATAGAAAGTGGCGAGTTCGCAAAAGAACTAGAGAAATTCGAAGCGATATACGCTTCCACGAATTCCGATCAGCAAAATCCCTTTTCTCTGCCAGTGATAACGGAATTTTTCGGACTACTCGAAAAGCGGAATGTAGAACTTTCTTCAAATCCAGAAGATGTTTCCGAGGATGAATCTGAACGTGAAACATCAATTGTCACCTCCTTTCTTGCGTCAGTTCTCTCCTTTGTCCTCTATAGCCATCAAAAAAGAGCACCCCTGCCGCTCAATGAATCTCTCTTACCGGAGACAGCTGAAGTAAATCAGCTCTTGCAAGAGCAATTTTGCGCGACAGTTATCACACCTAACGACGCGCGAGATATTCTCAAAGCATTCGCTGAAAATTGTCTTGCGAAGGGTGTTAGTATCGTTCTTCCATATGGTACAACACTCGTCATTGGAGAAAATCGTACTTCATACATTCTTACAAAGGCAGAAGAAATATAGATACTCTTCTGCTTATCCCACAAAGGAGGATGTGAAATGGCAAATGGAACAGCAAGGCAACAGGTACTTACATACCAACTGGACCGTCAAGAATTGATTCTGGTGGTTACCGGAAGGATCAAGAATGGTTATTCTGTGTTCTTTGAAACCGGAGATCCATGTCTTTCGATGGTGAAGCCATCGGGCGAGCTAGTCTTGTGGGCAAATAGGAAACGATTAGAAGTCTTCCACATTTTCCAGCGCCGGCAATAGTTGTTGGCGCTTTTTTATTTTTATGTATAGAATCAATACTAGATTCCCGCCTACGCGGGAATGACAGAAGAAAATATGAAATTATTGCCGTCAAAAAAATTTCAACGAAAAAAAGAAGATTTTACGTGCGAAAAGTGCGGATTTTTTGTGCATGGCAGTGGATATACCAATCATTGCCCCAAATGTCTATGGAGTAAACATGTGGATGTGCATCCCGGAGATCGCGCCGCAATGTGTGGAGGACTTATGCAGCCTGTGCACGTTGAAATAAAAAAAGGAGCACACATCATTATTCAAAAATGCGTGAAATGCGGATATATGAAAAAAAATAAAACATCAAAAAATGACTCTTTTGATGTTTTATTAAGACTCACGAAGGAGATAGAGGAATAATCCTTTGAACGATTTGCGGAGTGGGAGTTACAATTATGAGTATGTTTGTAGCAAATTACAAACTGTTTGACGAGTGAAGCGAGGAGTTTTTGAATTTGCGTTAAGCAGACATGCCATAATTGTCTCCCGCGAAGCACTTAAGTGAAAAAGGATTATTCCTCTATCTCTTATTGCGCCACTATATTAAGAAGTGTCCCTCTGGCAAAAATAATTTTTTTGATTTCTTTCCCTTCAATCCATTTTTTGATAACATCGCGTGAAAGCGCGAGTTTTTTTGCTTCTTCTTCAGAAATGCCGGTAGGCACCATAATGCTATCACGCACTTTACCATTGATTTGAATAATAAGTGTTGTAGTATCTTCTACAAGAAGCGTACTATCGTATTGTGGCCACGGGTGATAGGTGATTGTTTCCGCGTGTCCCAATGATTCCCAGAGTTCTTCTGCAATGTGCGGAGCAAACGGAGAGAGTAAAAGAAGAAATGTTTTTTTTGTCTGTACACCAATACTACCGCCATTTTTTACTGTGTCATGCATGGCGTTGAGTAAAATCATGAGCGCACTAATAGCAGTATTAAAGTTAAAAGTAACAATATCATCAGTTACTTTCTTGATTGTTTTATGAAGAATACGTTTGAGTGTCTCTGGAGTTTCCGCATTTTCTAGTTCTTCAGATGTTTTTATAAAAATATCCCATGCCTTATCTAAAAATCTGCGCGAGCCCATGATACTTGCGGTATTCCATGGCTTTGCGTCTTCCAGCGGCCCCATGAACATAATATAAATACGCATAGTATCTGCGCCATACGCGGTAACAATATCATCTGGGTTAATGACATTGCCCCGAGACTTAGACATTTTTTCTCCATCTTCACCTAAGATGAGGCCTTGATTGCGGAGTCTGTTAAACGGCTCATCAAAAGAAAGAAATCCTGCATCGCGCAATGCCTTGGTAATGAAACGAGAATAAAGCAAATGAAGCACTGCATGCTCTGCGCCACCTATATACATATCTACTGGCAGCCAGTAGGAGACCTTTTCTTTGGTAAATGGATTCTGCTCATCCTGGCTTGAGGGATAGCGTAGATAATACCAGCTGGAGCAGACAAAAGTATCCATGGTATCAGATTCTCTGCGCGCCGGCTTGCCGCATTTAGGACAGATAACATCATGAAATGTTTTTGATCGACTCAATGGCGATTCTCCGGTTGGGCGAAAATCAACGTCAGTGGGCAAAAGTACTGGAAGATCTGCTTCTGGTACTTCTTGCTCTCCGCAGGTTTCGCAATAGATAATAGGAATTGGCGCGCCCCAATATCGTTGGCGTGAAATCAGCCAATCGCGCAGACGATATTGTATGTGCGTGCCGCCGCCAACAAACTCTGCGATTGCTTTTTTGCTTTCTGTGTTTGTCGTGCCGGTAAAGCTTCCAGATTCTACAAGATGTCCATCTCCTTCGTATGCTTCATCAAGTATGGGGCAGGTTGATGCGGGATAATGAGGACATACCACCATCTTGATAGGCAGATTATATTTTTTTGCAAACGCAAAATCTCTACTGTCATGTGCCGGTACTGCCATAATTGCTCCAGTGGCATAAGTCGGCAATACATAATCTGCAATCCAAACAGGAATTTTTTTATGCGTAGCCGGATTGATGGCATATATACCTTCTAGCACAACGCCGGTTTTTTCTTTTTCAAGACTCGTACGTTCAAGTTCATTTTTTTTCTGCGTTGTTTTTTGATAATCTTCTATTTCAGTTGCGTTGATGATACCTTTTTTCAAAGTATCAATTAAAGGATGTTCTGGAGCAAGTACCATATACGTTGCGCCAAAAAGCGTATCCGGACGCGTGGTGAAAATTTCAATTTTTTCATTTACATCTACAATTTGAAACGTAATCCGCGCGCCTTCGCTTTTTCCAATCCAATTTTTTTGTGAAATTTTTATAGAAGAAGGCCAATCTATTGTTTCAAGTCCGGATAATAATTCTTCTGCGTACGTTGTCACTTTAAAAAACCATTGTTCAAGATTTTTTTGAACAACACTTGCATGGCATCGTTCACACTCACCCTGTATTACTTGTTCATTTGCAAGTACGGTCTGGCATGAAGGGCACCAGTTTACCGGTGCAGATTTTTTATAGGCTAAACCCTTGCGATAGAGCTGGAGAAACAGCCATTGAGTCCAGCGATAGTATTCTGGCGAAGATGTATTTACTTCGCGACTCCAACCGTATGAAAATCCAAATGACTTGAGCTGTTCGCGAATGCGCGTAATATTTTTTTGCGTAGTATCATTGGGGTGTACGCCTTTTTTTATAGCAAAATTTTCTGCGGGCAAGCCAAATGCGTCGTAGCCAATAGGATGCAAAACATTATATCCGTTCATGCGAAGATATCGCGTAAAAATATCATTGGCAGTGTAGCCTTCAGGGTGGCCCACATGCAAACCCTCACCAGACGGGTAGGGAAACATATCCAGGGTATATTGCTTTTTCTTTTCAGCATCTTCTGTCACTTCAAACGTCTTATTTTTTTCCCAATACTTCTGCCATTTTTTTTCAATTTTTTTGTGAGGATACATAGAGAGGGTTTTTATAGTACCTCTTTTAGATATTTCCCTGTCCAGCTATCTTTGATTTTTACAATATCCGCGGGCGTTCCTTCTCCTACAATATATCCGCCTTTTTCTCCACCTTCTGGCCCAAGATCAATGATCCAGTCTGCATTTTTAATAATATCCATGTTGTGTTCAATAATCAATACCGTATTTCCCTTATCTGCAAGTTGATGCAAAATATTCAAGAGTTGTTTAATATCTTCAAAATGCAAACCGGTAGTGGGCTCATCTAAGATGTAGAGCGTCTTTCCTGTTGATCTGCGAGAAAGCTCTGAAGCAAGTTTGATGCGTTGTGCTTCTCCGCCTGATAATGTATTTGCCGGCTGACCAAGCTTGATATATCCCAGTCCTACATCAGAGAGTGTCTTAAGTTTTTCTTTGATTGTTTGATATTTATTGAAAAACGCGATAGCTTCATCTACGGTCATATCCAGTACATCCGCAATAGACATGCCTTCATAATGCACTTCAAGTGCTTCTTTATTGTATCGTTTTCCTCTGCAATCCGGACATTCCACATATACATCAGAAAGAAATCGCATATCAATACGCATCATGCCTTCACCCATGCACGTTTCGCATCTGCCGCCTTTTACGTTAAAGCTAAAATGGCCAGGTTTGAATCCTTTAATTTTTGCTTCTGGAAGCTCGGTAAATAATTCTCTGATTGGCGTAAAGATATTGGTGTACGTAACAGGATTTGAACGCGGCGTTCTGCCAATAGGTGATTGGTCTATCACTACAACTTTATCAATGTTTTCCATGCCGCGAATTTCTTTGTGCTTTCCCGGTTCATCTTTGGAACGATAGAATTTTTTTGTCAGAGCCTTGCTCAAAATTTCTACAATCAACGTTGATTTTCCAGAACCAGACAAGCCAGTAACAAATACCATCTTTCCTAATGGAATTTTTACAGTAACATTTTTTAAGTTAAATTCGCTTGCGCCGATAATTTCTAAGAATGCTCCAGTGCCGTTGCGAAGTTTTTTTGGCATAGGAATATCAAGAGTGCCGGAAAGATATTTTCCTGTTATGGATTGTTTGTTTTTTAGTACTTCTGCCGGCGTGCCTGCCGCAATAACTTGGCCGCCATTTTTTCCTGCGCCCGGGCCTACATCTACGATCATGTCTGCGCTCATGATAATTTTTTTATCATGTTCCACTACCAATACTGTATTACCGCTATCGCGTAACATGCGCAAAGTAGATACTAATTGTTCCGTGTCTTTTGGATGCAAGCCAATGGATGGCTCGTCAAGCACATACACCACGCCAACCAGTGATGAGCTAATATGATTCCCAAGTTTTACGCGTTGCGCTTCTCCGCCGGATAACGTAGTCATACTTCTGTCTAGTATGAGATAATTTAAACCTACATCTAAAAGTGCTTGTGCGCGTTTGTATACTTCTTTTAAAATTGGCTTGGTGATTTTCTGTGCATCTGCAGACAGTCCGTGCTTTTTATTTTTTTCAGAATCAATGTGATTGAAGAAATCAATAAGCTTTACAATAGAAAGCGCAACTACTTGATCAATGGTATAGCCAGCAATCTGCACCATGAGAAGCTCTGGTTTAAGTCGTTTACCGTCGCAGGTTGAGCATTTAAATCTGCGCATGTAATCTTCCAGTTCGCGCTGAAGATATTCAGAATCTGTTTCATGATATTTACTTTCAAGATAAGGAATAATACCTAACGGTTCTTTTGGTGTATCGCCTTTTTCTTTTGCGGATGTTTTTATTTTTTTTGTAGATTCACTGTGTAAAAGAATATCTAGTTGCGCGGGGGTGAATTTTTCAATTTCAGTATGAATAGAGTAGCCGTATGTTGTAAGCATCTGATCAATGATCGCAAGATAACTGCTTGCATTTGCGTAGAGTTTATTTAGAGGCTGGATAGCTCCTTGGGCAATAGTGAGTTTTTTATTGGGAATGAGAAGTTCCGGATCAAATTTTAAAAGGTACCCTAGTCCGGTGCACGCAGAGCATGCTCCAAGAGGATTATTAAATGAAAAGCTCCTCGGTTCAATTTCCGGAATAGTGACATGACATGTAGGACATACTAAATTTTGCGTGAGGGTTACTTCCTCTCGTTTTTCCGGCAAGCTAACAGTAAGCGTTCCATCGCCAAGTTCAAGCGCGGTATTGATAATAGAAATAAGTCTGCCGCGATCGTAACTCAAGAGTTCATTTTTTTGAATTTTTTCTACAATCACTTCAAGAGTATGTTTTTTGTTTTCATCAATGCCAGAACGGATAAGCTCACGTAATTGATATATAAGTTTATCAATACGTACTGAATGATACCCAATACGTTGAAGTTCTGTGGTGATGCGGTCTAAGTCAAGTTTTTCTTGTTTGATGATAGGTGCAAGAATCAGCACTTCAGACGATTTTTCTTTCATAAGTGCTTGGATGCGCTCAATAATTTGTTGTTTTGAAAGGCGGACAATTTGTTTTTTACATGATGGGCAATGCGGGATGCCGGTGCGAGCAAAAAGAAGGCGGAGATAGTCATAAATTTCTGTGGATGTGCCAACAGTTGAGCGTGGCGAGGCAGACGATGTGCGTTGGTCAATGGCAATGGTTGGCGGAAGTCCATCTATTTGGTCTACATCCGGTTTGTCTATATTTTCCATGAACTGCTTAGTAAAGCTGGAAAGACTTTCCATGAAACGTCGTTGTCCTTCTGCGTGAATGGTATCAAACGCAAGAGATGATTTTCCACTTCCGGAAAGTCCGGTAAACGCAATAAGCTTATTATGAGGGATATCAATGTTGACGTTTTTAAGGTTATGTACACGCGAACCTCGGACAACGATTTTGTTCAGCATAAAAAAATTCCTGGTACAGATTTATAAAATTTTATAAAGACGTATCAGGAATGAGTGTATCGTACTTTTTAAAAAATGTAAAGTGGCAGAGCAAGGGCGCGAGGAGTCTTTTTATTGCTAGTGCCTCCGCCTCACAAAATGATAGTAGTCTCACAGCGCAAATAAAAAAACTCGCTTCGCTCAAACAGTTGATATTTACTGTTCGACTCCTTCATTTTTTGTGAAGCTCTCGGCAGCGCAAATAAAAAAACTCCTCGCGCCCGTTTAATTAGTTAATTCATTTTGTATCGTTCCTGAAAGCATATCAAATGGTACGGCACCTATAAATCGTTTTCCGTTTATAAACCATGTTGGCGTCCCTTGAAGCTTGATTGCAATTGCATCAGAAAGATCTTTTGAAATCCATTTTTGATATTTTTTTGTGCTCATACAGGTATCAAATTTCGTTCGATCTAGGCCAAGCGTATCTGCAAACGTTGAAAGATTATCTTCACGTACCTGTTTCTGTTGTCTAAAAAGAAGCGTATACATAGGAAGGAATTTTCCTTGTTCGTTTGCGCATAAGGATGCATTTGATGCTGGTAAAGATGCCGGGTAAATATTTGCGGCAGGAACTTGACGAAAAACAAAACGTACCGGAGAGGATTCATATGTCTGAAGAAGACGGTTCATGGTTTGAGCAGATTGCGCGGAAAAAGGACATTTAAAATCAAAATATTCCACAACTGTTACTGCTGCGTCTTGCGGGCCTTGAGCATATGCAAATTCGCTATTGTTTGCATGAGCAAGTATTTGATCGCGCGGCACTACTTCTTTTTGAAATGTGACATCATTGTTTTGCTGTTGACGTATTTGAGAACGCGGCGTTGGCGTATATGGCTTTGTAAAGGCAAGAATAGTACCAAAAATAACAATTGCACCAAGAGCGCAAGAAAAAATAATAAAAGGATGATTGGTTTGTTGTTGATGAGAAGTCATAGGCTTACTATTCTTATAGTATAGCAGAAAAATAGGCGTATTGACAGGATCGCGCCGCTTTGGTATACTTATGAAATATGAAACTCGCACTCACAATCATTCAAGCAGTATCAGCAGCGCTTCTTATTGTCACTGTACTTATGCAAAGCAGGGGAGCTGGTGTTTCTTCTCTTTTCGGCGGCGAAGGTAATGTATATCGGGCAAAACGTGGCGTTGAGAAAGCCCTCTTTACCATGACTATTCTTTTTTCCATTCTCTTTCTTTCTTCTTCACTTGCGCGACTCTTTCTTTCATAATATATCGTAGACACCAATCCTTCCGAAGGGCGCTCGTTAGCATTATGGAGCATTTTTCTTTTTCATTTTGGAAGAAAAAAAATCAATCACACGCGGCATTAGATAAAAAAATGGTGGCATCTCTTTTTCCATTTCACATGCCAAGCCTTAAGCAGCTGAAATATTTTCCGCGTATTCTTTCTCAAACAGAATATCGTATTGTAAAAATACTTTTTTGCATTTTACTTGTAAACGTAGCATTTCTTTCATGGCGATGGTACTTCTGGAATACAGAAAGCGTACCAAAACAAGGAGGAAAATATACGGAAGGTCTTATTGGATCTCCGCAATATATCAATCCAATGTTCCTTCAAAATAATGACGTAGACCGAGATCTTTCTCAGTTAATATATTCCGGTCTTGTGCGGTATGGTACAGACCGCCGTATTGTTCCTGATCTTGCAGAGCGATACGAATTGAGTTCTGATTCGCTTACCTATACATTTTATCTTAGAAAAGATGTGCGCTGGCACGATGGCGAGCCATTTACTGCAGACGATGTTCTTTTTACAATTGCACGTATTCAAGATGTAAAGAGTAAAAGTCCGCTCACGCTGAGTTTTAAAGATGTGTATGTTCAGAAAAAAGATGACTATACCGTACAATTTGGCATTAAAAAACCATTTGCGCCATTTCTTGATCTCATGACAACGCAAATTATTCCAAAGCATTTGTGGGAGCAGATTGCACCAGAAGGATTTTCACTTGCCGTGCTTAATATTCGGCCTATTGGCACTGGCGCATGGAAGTTTAAGTCATTGAAAAAAGAAGGTGATGGCACTATCCATACGTATACGCTTGCGCGAAATGATACGTATTATGGATCTAAACCATATCTTGATACTGTACTGTTTAAATTTTACCCAGATGGAGAATCCGCAATACAGGCGTTGAAAAATAGAAATATTGATGGCATTAGTTTTCTTCCCCATGAATTGCGCACGCGGCTTATAAAAGATACTGGTTTGCGGTATTATACATTTAGTCTTCCGCAATATACCGCACTTTATTTGAATAAAGGAAATAATAGTGATCTTACGTCTAAAGCCGTGCGGCAGGCTTTGGCATATGGCATAGACAAAGAAAAAATTATCACAGATGTTCTTGCAGGAGAAGGAACTGTTATTCGCTCGCCAATATTACCTGGATTTTTAGGATATCATGAAGATGGAAAAACATATTCACTAGACGTACAAAAAGCAAAAGAATTATTACATGCAGAAGGGTGGCAAGAGGATGGGCGAGGCATCATGATGCATAAAGAAAAAGAACTTCATATTATTATTACTACTGTCAATAAGCCGGAAAGCATTGCCATGGCAAACAGTATTCAAGAAAGCTGGAAACAAATTGGTGTTACGTCAGAGGTTCAGTCAGTGGATTCGTCTCGAATTAAGGAAGACATTATTGATCCAAGGAATTATCAGATGTTTTTGTATGGCGCCATGATTGGATCTGACCCTGATGTGTATCCGTATTGGCATTCTTCTCAAAGTAGAGCACCGGGGCTAAATCTTTCAATGTTTGCGAATACAGAAGCAGATAAACTTCTTGAAGAAGGAAGAACAATATCAGATCCCGCTCAACGTGCAGAGCGATATAAAAAATTTGGAGATATTATTACAGAAGAAGTTCCAGCAATTTTTTTGGTAAGCCCTACCTATAATTACGTCATGATAAAAAACATCAAGGGCGTGGCAGATAAAAAGCAAATTATTTATCCTTCTGATAGATTTGTTGATGTTTCCGCGTGGCATATCAAAACAAAGCGAGAATGGAAGAAAAATAAATAAGAACTCTAGGCCGAGATGGCGGAATTGGCAGACGCACTAGCTTCAGGAGCTAGCGGCCGCAAGGTCATGAGGGTTCAAATCCCTCTCTCGGCATATACTATTTATATATTTTTAAAAATTGCAGAACGCATATCCTGCTTCTGCGCACCTCATTATTAAGAGAAAACATACTATGGAAATGAAACCAGACGTGCAAAGCCCTAAAGGAGGGGGTAGAGCACCTAATAAACGCAGAGGCGGACGTCCTCATCATGGTGCACGGCACCATATGCAGCAAATTGGGCGTGTGTATCATGCGCCACAAGTGTTACAATCATCCGGTGGAGGTGAAAAATTAAAAGTTATTCCGCTTGGAGGTTTGAGTGAGTTTGGCCGCAATATGATGCTTTTGGAATACGGCAAGGACATGATTATTATTGATATGGGGCTCATGTTTCCTCTTCAAGGAATGCCCGGTATTGATTTTGTGCTTCCCAAAATTGATTATGTAAAACAGCATCGCGAAAAACTTCGTGGTATTTTTATCACTCACGGACACCTAGATCACACAGGAGCAATTCCTTATTACATAAAAGATTTGGGATTTCCCACTATTTACGGAACGCAATTGACCGTTGGTATGATCCGTGATCGTTTAGAAGAATTTAATCTTTTGCGCCATACCAATCTTACGGTTATTAACCCGGATGATATCCTCCAGATGGGTGTATTTAAAGTGTCGTTTTTCCGCGTGAATCATAATATTCCGGATAGCGTGGGTATTGCCGTACAGACGCCGGTAGGAATAGTGGTGCATACCGGTGATTGGAAGTTTGATCATACACCGCAAGATCAACTTCCTACAGAATTTTGGAAACTTGCAAAACTTGGCGGTGATGGCGTATTACTGCTTTGTTCAGATAGTACTAATTCGGAGCGTCCGGGGTTTTGTCAGTCTGAAAAAGAAATAGAAGCAAACTTGGAACAACTTTTTAGAAAAGCAGACGGAAGAATTATTGTAGCAACGTTTGCATCATTGGTAAGTCGCGTACAGCAGATTGTAAATGCCGCAGCCGCGCTTAACCGCAAAGTTGCAATTTCCGGCATGAGCATGGAAAAGACTCTTGCGACAGCTGTGGAATTTGGAAATCTTAAAGTACCGCGTGGTGTAGTGATTAAAATTGATCAGATAAAAAACTACCCGGAAAACCGTTTGGTAGTTGTTTCCACTGGAAGTCAGGGGCAAGAAACATCTGCATTGGGCCGTATGTCTCGTGGTGAGCATCGCCATGTAAAAATTCAAAAAGGCGATACGGTTATTTTATCTTCATCTCCTATTCCGGGCAATGAACGCGCGGTTATGAATCTTATGAATAACTTGTATAGTCTTGGCGCACATGTGATCTACAATAAAATGTTTGACGTGCATACGTCTGGCCATGCATATAGAGAAGAGATGAAGCTCATGCTTGGGCTAGTGCGGCCAAAATATTTTTTGCCAATTCATGGAGAGCGTTTTATGTTAGTGCATCATGCGGATATTGCATATCAAATGGGATGGAATGAAAAAAATGTATTCGTACTGGATAATGGCCAGATTATGGAATTCAATAATACAGGCCAGGGACGCATATTACAAACAAAACTTGATTGCGATTACGTGATGGTGGATGGACTTGGTGTGGGTGATGTTGGCAATGTAGTGTTGCGTGATAGACAAGTATTGGCAGAAGACGGCATGATGGTAATTATTGCAACCATAGATAAAGAAGGCGTGTTGGTATCATCACCAGATATTATTTCTCGAGGGTTCATCTATGTAAAAGGAGCAGAACGGCTCATGAATGATGTGCGTATGTTGGTGCGAAAATTGATTGCGGAAAATAATGTGGCAGATATTGCAAATTGGGCGCCGGTACGCAATAAGATTCGCGATGATGTTGGGCAAATGCTGTTTCAAAAAACAGAGAAGCGCCCCATGGTACTACCGGTCATCATTAGAGTATAATGTAAATAATATGTCGTTAATCTTTTCTGGCGTAAAACCAACAGGTACGCCGCATATTGGAAATTATATTGGTTCCATTAAGCAATGGATTGATTTGCAAAAAAAATATCCATGTATATTTTGTATTGTTGATTTGCATGCCATTACTGTACAGCATGTTCCTGCCCAATTACGTGCACTTACTCTTGATATTGCGGCAACATACCTTGCGGCTGGTGTAAACCCGGAAGAACATACTCTCTTCATTCAATCAGAAGTATTGGAACACGCACAACTTACATGGATATTGAATTCTCTTGCAAAAATTTCCGAGCTTAAGCTCATGCATCAGTTTAAAGAAAAGAGCAAAGAAGATAGTAAAAATATTAATGCAGCGCTTTTTGATTACCCGGTTCTTATGGCTGCGGATATCTTACTGTATAAGACAACGCATGTACCCGTAGGTGAAGATCAGATGCAGCATATTGAACTGGCTCGTGAGCTTGCGCGTAGATTTAATACGCGTTTTGGAGAAGTATTCCCTGTGCCAGATGGTATTGTGCAAAAGTTTGGTAGCCGCATTATGGGTTTGGATAATCCTGCAAAAAAAATGTCAAAGACTGCTCCAAGTGCATATAATTATATTTTATTGAGCGATTCCTTAGATGATGCACGGGATAAAATAAAACGCGCAGTAACAGACTCCGGACGTGAAATTGTTTTTAACGCAAAAAAGCCGGCACTTTCAAATCTTTTAACTATTTACTCTGCACTTGCTAATATGCCTATTGCTGATATTGAGAAAAAATATCTTGAAAAAGGATACAAGGAATTTAAAGAAGGGCTTACAGATGCAGTGTGCGGATTTTTAGAACCATTTCAAAAACAATATAAAAAAATTCGTGCTGATGAAACGTTTTTGAATAAGATTCTTGATCATGGCGCAAGCCGCGCAAAAAAAATTGCGCAAAAGACTCTTGCAGAAGTAACGGAGGTAGTGGGGCTGGGAAGGTAATATTACTCTACTTTCGCCAGCTCAAATGAAATATGTGAGCCCCAGAAGCGTGACGCAAGTACTGCAACGCGCTCTGATGTGTCTGTAGTAAAAAACGAAAGTTGAGACGTTTTTGTAAGCGTAGATTCTATCTCCAGATGACGTGAGAAATATGACCTTAATGATCGCGCTACAATAATACCGGGGTCCAGAAGTGTCACGCTTTTTCCTATCACGTTCTGGATTTTTTCTTTTATAAGCGGATAATGCGTACAGCCAAGTATCAATACATTCACCTGTTTTAATTTGAGTGGGCGAATGTATTTTTTTATAATCATTGCCGCTGGAGGAGTTTTGTGCCAACCTTCTTCAATCAATGGCACAAGAAGAGGGCATGCTTGTTGGATAAACTCACGGAGTGGCTCACTTCGTTTTTCAATTTCTTTTTTATAAGCATCAGAAAGAATTGTGGCACGCGTGCCAATAACGCCAACATACTTAGGCTTTTTTGTTTTAATGGATGAAAGCGCTTCAACAACAGGGATAATAATGCCTAGGATACGCCGATCCGGATAGTTTTTAGGAAGCCACTCTTGTTGAAGCTTTCGCAATGCAATTGCAGATGCAGTATTACATGCCAAAATAACAAGTTTGCAGTCTTTTTTAAAAAGAAATTCCACGCCCTGCCGTGTGAATTCGTAAATACGTTCAGGAGAACGATCTCCGTAGGGTGAGCGCGCATTATCTCCAAGATAGACATAGGAATATTGTCCAAGAAGTTTTGTGATTGCCTTTAAAACCGTAAGGCCACCAAATCCAGAATCAAAAATGCCAATATTCATAGAATAATACTTTTTATTTCTGCAAGCTTTTCGTCTCGCAGTGTTGCCGTCTTTGCTTCCAAATTGAGGCGCAAAAGATTTTCTGTATTTGACGGCCGTACATTGCACCACCAATTATCATATTCAATGCTCACACCATCCAAATGAGAAATAGTGCGCGCGTCTGCGTAGCGCGTTTCTATGTTTTTTAATATTGTTAATTTATCTGCAACCTCAAAGTTTATTTCTCCGGTAGAAAAATACGTCCGAAATGGCTGAATAAGTTCTGAGAGCGGCTTACCGGTACGCGCAAGAAGATTGAGCACAAGAAGTGTTACTACCAACGGCGCTTCAAAATATCCAAGATCACCAAAGCGCAAGTAAAAATGTCCAGATACTTCACCGGCAAAAAGCGCATGTTCTTCTTGCATTTGTTTTTTAATAAACGCATGGCCTACACGGCATACAAACGGAATACCGCCGGCAGCGCTTATAGCTTCTTTTACTGCCCAGCTGGAACGCAAGTCATATAATATATGTTCATGCGGATACAAGGCAAGAAGTTCTTGCGCAACTAAGGCAGTCATAAGATCCGCTGGAATGATGTTGCCTTCTTCATCAATAAAAATAGAACGGTCTCCATCTGCATCAAACGCAATGCCAAGACTTGCGTTTTTTTCTTGTACAGTACTTTTGAGTGTTTTGATATTTTCTTCAATAAGTGGGTTTGGCATGTGGTTAGGAAATCTGCCGTCCAATTCAAAGAAAAGAGGAAGAAGCTTGCAAGAAAGCCTATCAAATAATGCCGCGCACATAAGAGAAGAAACACCATTTCCCACATCTACCACCGCGGTAAGGCCAGCCATATTTTTTGCAGGAGCAAAAGAAAGATTCGCATCTGTATATTCAGATAAAAGATCGCGGCTTTCAAGTGTGCCCATGGTTGATGCCTGAATACATTCATTTTTTTCATACAGCGCTTCAATATCTTTGAGGCCGGATTCACTGCCCAAAGGAGCTGCTTTTGCTATTACCGGTTTGAATCCATTGAATTCCGGTGGGTTATGTGATGCGGTTACCATAATGCCGCCATCAAGCTCAAGACGTGATACTGTAAAATAATAAAATGGAGTGGATGCAAGGCCAATGTCAATGACATTGACGCCGCTTTCGCGTACAGCGCGAATAACCTCTGTTTGGAGTGCCGGAGATGATACGCGGTTATCCATGCCTACTGCAATAGTGAGTGGTTTTTTTGAATCAGTATGTTTAAAAAGAAATGCGGCATATGCTTTTCCTACGCGATATGCAATAGCTTCATTTATTTCTTGCGGCACTGTGCCGCGAATATCATACGCTTTAAAAATAGACATAAAGATACATGATAGATTATGTGTTTATGATATAATAGAAGTATATACGCGTCAAAAATTTTCCTTTTTATGCTCCATGTAGATCTCAAACGCCTTGTATCTACTTTTCTCTGTTTTGAGAAGAGTTTTTTTCCTTCTCGCGTGCCGCACAAACTCAAAGAGTTTTATCTTGCCATGACAATTTTAAACTTTGCCTTGTCTGCGGCAATGCTTTTTGAGCCGGTGTATTTGTATACCATTGGTTTGCCGCTTTGGAAGATCATGTTTTTTTATTTTGGAGTATACGTACTGTATTTTTTTATCATGCCATTAGGAGGAAAGGTAGTAAAACAGCGCGGATTTGGCCACGGTATTATTTATGGTTCTCTTATTTTAATTCTTTATTTTATTTTTCTTATTGCCATCCCGTCACATCCGGCATTTTTTTATTTAGCTATTATTGCGCTTGCATGTCAAAAGACATTTTTCTGGCCCGGGTACCATGCGGATTTTGCATTTTTTAGCCAATGCGGAGAACGCGGCAGGGATATTAGCGCGCTTACCATTCTTGATTCTGTTGCATTTATTTTAGGCCCGCTTATTGGCGGTATTATTGTGAATTTTTTTGGATTTCCCATTCTTTTTACATTCATGTGTGTGACTATTTTACTTTCTACTCTGCCGCTTATGCTTTCACAAGAAGAATTTACTCCATCGCAATTTCATTATAAAGAAGCATACCAATCGTTAGTTGCAAAAGAAAATCGCAGATATTTTATTGGATACCTTGGATTTGGCGAAGAACTTATTGCGCTTACTATCTGGCCTATTTTTATCTATATTGCGGTAGAAAATTTTGCGCAAGCCGGAGGTATTGTGGCGCTATCTTCATTTGTGACCGCATTAGTAACCTTATATGCCGGCCGTACAGCAGACCTTAAAGATAGAAAAAGCGTTTTGCAGATTGGCACCATGTTATACGCATTAGGGTGGTTTATGCGATTTTTTGTACGCGGCGGCGCAGGAGTTTTTTTGGTAGATTTTTTTTCCCGCACATCAAAAAATATACTCACAGTTCCAATGATTAGCGGACTCTATGATTATGCTACGCGTCATTCCATTGTGCGTACTGTGATTTTTTTTGAAATGAGCCTTACGGTTGGCAAGCTCTTAGCAGCCGGGCTCTGTGCGTTAGTGTTTTATTTCTTTCCTGCACGTTGGGATTTTGCCTTTTTCCTTGCAGGCATTTTTACTGCGCTTTATTTTGTACTCAATGGCAGAAAACATGCGTAAAATATGTCTACTCCCCTTCAATTTCTTCATGAATCCGGTGTTGTACCGCTTCATAGGCGCGGACAGAATTTTCTTATTGATAAAAATATTATCAAGAAGATTAGTGATGCGGCGAATATCAAAAAAACAGATACTATTGTAGAAATCGGCAGTGGCAGTGGAGAGCTTACGTGCGAACTTGCAAAACATGCAAAGAAAGTATATGCAATTGAAATAGATGCGCATTTGTTTGAAGTGTTGGATTCCCGCTTTCGCGGGAATGACAGAGTTACGCTTATAAAAGATGATATCCGTGCAGTCAGCCTAAAAGATGTCATCCTGAGTTCGCCAGTTGGCGAACGAAAGGATCCCGAAGGTAATAGTAAAAAGCGTCGGGATTCCTCGGTTTCACCTCGGAATGACATATCCTATCGCGTGATTGCAAATATTCCATACCATATTACTTCCCAAATTATACGAAAATTTTTAGAAGAACATCCACGGCCAAAAGACTTGATACTTCTTATGCAAAAAGAAGTTGCAAAACGTATTGTGGCACAGCCGCCGCAGATGAGTCTCTTAGCTGTGTCTGTGCAGTATTATGCAGATGCAAAAATACTTTTTCCAGTATCGCGAAATTCTTTTTTCCCTAAACCAAATGTAGATAGTGCGGTGGTACGATTGGTAGTACATTGTCATTCCGGGCGCAAGCGAGGAATCTCGATGCTTAAAAGTACGGGATCCTTCGCATACGCTCAGGATGACAATATCAATGACACCTTCTTTTTTTCTGTGGTTCGCGCCGGATTTTCTGCTAAACGAAAACAATGCGCACAGACCATTGCAAAAAAACTCCATGTGCCACTTTCACACGTAATAGTAGCGTTTCAAAAATTAGGAATACCGGAAAAAGCCCGTGCTCAAGAGATTTCCGTAGAACAATGGAAAAAAATAGTCATCATACTGATCGGAGTAGAGAATTTTCAATGACATGTTCTTCGTTATCCACTTTACGCAAAGCAAAAGCGCGGTATACTATACATATATATAAATATGGAAGAACAGTATTTTTCAGAGGGCGAGGGCAGTGCGCAGGGAGCGCACCAACCCCAAAGAAAAGACCAGCGCCCACTCGTTGGTTTATTTGTATTATTGACAGTTGGTGTTTCTATTTTTGGTTTACAAGGAATCACTCGCAGCATTCAATATCCATTTATACGAAAAGATGGATCTAAACCTACTCCCGTATCACAGCTTCTTGCAAGCAAAGAAGAAAAAAAAGCACAGACAGATGCCGCACTTAAGCAGATTGACACAGATAAAGACGGCCTGAATGATTACGACGAGATAACCATTTATCGTACAAGCGCATTTCTTTCAGATAGTGATGGTGATGGATACGATGATAAAGCAGAAATTCGTACTGGCCGTAATCCGCTCTGTAATGAGCAAACGCAAGAATGCGGGCTAAACCAAGAACAGTTTGCGACCATAAGTACGAGCACGGAAAATATTCCCAAACTTCAAAAAGGTATTTTAGGCCCGGACGGCAAACCAAGCGGTTCGCTTCCATTGCTTTCTTCGCAATTTCAAGGATTAAATTCGCCACAAGCAGTCACAGTACCCGGCTTTGATAAGCCCATGACTATAGATGACCTGCGTAATCTTTCCGCAGATGAGATACGTGCATATCTTGCACGCCAAGGAGTTGCTGAAAAAGATTTAAAAAATATAGATGACACCATGCTCAAGCAGATCTATGGCCAAGTGTTTGAATCTACATTTCAAAAAGTAGTGAAAGAACAAGAGACAGAGTCATCTTCCTTCCCTTCAACAGTTCAAAGTCAAAATACTGCAAGCACGCAACAACAGATTCAACAACAACAAGATTTTCACCCGGAAACTCTTACCCCGGAACAGTTGCGTGATCTTTTAAGAAAAACCGGCAAGATTTCTGAAGGAGACCTTCAGAAAATAGATGATGAAACACTTAAGAGTCTTGCAAAGCAGACATACCAGGAAATGAAAAAGTAAAAAAGATGTCATTCTGAGCGTGAGCGAGGAATCCCGTATGTTATGAATCATGCAAAAAAAACACTCATTGCCTTTCTTGCCACTGCTATGCTTATGCCGGGCGTGTATTTGGCATTTAGGCCAACAGTGCCGGTGCAAGCACAGCTTCTCACTTTTGGCACAACCCTTATAGATATTGGGCAGATTGCTAATTGGATTAAAGAGGCGGTTGTTACAGGCCTTGAAACAGCGGTATATAAAACGCTAAAGAGCTTAGCAAAAAGCCTTGCGCACAAAATGGCAGAAACCGCGCTTGGTGAGTTTGCTACCGGTAAAAAAGGCCAAGAGCCATTTTGGAGTACTAAAGCATGGGATAAAGAAATGAAAGATATAGGAGGGAAATTTTTGAGTTTTGGCTTGCAAGGTATGGCAAGCGGATTTGAAAAAGGAATGAATAGGTCAAAGAAACAAGCATTACGAGACAAAGAAGGCAGTTTAATAGAAGGAAGTGCAGCTGATAGGGAAAGATCAGATTCTGCAAAAACAGCTGGCAATAAAGATGACGCCGCGTATTATGGCAAGAGAGCGGAAGACAGTGCAAATAAGGCAAAGAATATTCGTTCCCAAGTGGAACAGATGGAGAAAAATGATGTAAAGCGCGCAGAAGCAGCTAGGAGGGGCCAAGAAGGCGGCACCTCAGAAGAAGTTGCCGGTGTTTTGAAATTTTTATGTAATCCGTCTGCAAATGTTAATGTTTCATTAAAAATTTCTTTAGGTATTGGCTCATTTGGAGAAGATCCGGACGAAGAACCTATTTGTAATGTAAATGAAATGGCAAAGAATTGGCAGGCCATGTATGACCAATTCAGTACCTTTGACCCATCAAAAATCAATGCATGGAATACCATGGCAAATCTTTTTGATACTGACTCCAGTGATATAGGCGTTGCGTTTAATGCACATACATCATTTTCCGATACACAAGAAAAAAATGTTGCTGCCGCATCCATGGCAGAATTTATGGATAAGCTCACGGGAAAACCGCAAGAAGATGAAGCAGGAAGCATTCAAACGCCTGGAGACATGGTAAGAGAACAATTAAAAAGCACGGTATTAAAAGGTGAGGAAAATGCATCTGACCCGGTAAAAAGCTTAACCGGCAAAACACTCGCAGATGCCGCAGATATTGTGGGAACATTTGTGGATTCATTGTTAAGTAAGGGTATGGATTATCTCAAGCAGGGGTTAGTAAGAAATATCAAGGCATGGCAAGAAGCATCCAAAGATAAAGAATTCAATAAACTTGCGGATGTGCTAGAAAATGACGCAAAAGCAAAAGCTGCGCGAGATGCTGAAGATGCGGCAAAGGCACGGCTTGCGCAAGAAGAAAGAAAATTGGCAACAGTAAAAGCAGACGAAGAACAAAAAACATACCAGACGCAAATTTTGCAAGAAGAAGCCACAGCAAATCCATCCCCTACTACGCAAGCAGCCGTAACACGCGCGCAAACCGTAGCACAAGCCGCACATACAATTACTATTACCGCACAAGCAGCCGTAATACAAGCACAAGCGGCAGTGCGGCAGGCAGAAGCCGCGGTGGTTGCTATTGCTAGCGTTTCACGAAATGTACAAACAGTAAACCCTGCGCAAAGCGCAGTAATGGACGCTATTTATAACCCAGACGCAGCGCCAAGTCATGGCGGTATTGCCGCGGTAAAGCAATACGCCGCCAGCCTTACGCGAGTAGGCGGCATAGACGGCGGAGTTATGGACGTTCTTGCGCAATTGCGCTCCACGGAATGTGCTACAAGTTTTAATGCATGTGTAATGGGAGACGCATTTTCAAATGCGGTTCAGCAAAAAATGACTGTTCGGGATGCTTTGGAAGCGTTTCGTCGCGGAGAAAATGCCGGTTTAAACCCGGATGGCGTTTTTGGTTTTGAAAACCAGCCACAATCAAGTTCATTTAGTAATGCGCTTCAGCCATCATTTCAAACAAATTTTCCATATAATTCTTTAGTTGTTTTGCGGAAATATCGCGTACTGCCGGTAAGTTGGGAATTGGCGGCGTTGTATATTAAAGATCATGCCGGCGTATGTGGCCCGGGAAAGAGTTGTACATTGCAAGATATGGTTGATGCTTTTGGTAATTCTCAAAGTCCGTTTTTCCGCCTTGTTGACCCAAATTGGGTGTTGAAATTACCATCAATGTATTGCGCGCTCAAAGGATACGGGCCCGCGCAAGAAGCAACAAAAGATACAGAACAGACTATGTGCAAGAATGATACAAACGGAGACGGCACTATTTGCTGTGATAAGGGTTGCATCACTAAAACAACCGACGGAATAACTGTAAGTACCGATACAGAGCGGACTGACTGTCTTAGACTCGGAACATGCAGTCTTGATGAAGAAGAGCAAAATGTTGTTCGTATGGAAACATGCTTAGATGAGCAAACATGTCTTGATGATGACGAACAGGGAAAATGTAAACCTAAAATGTACGGCTATTGCTTGGAAGAAAAGAAACTTTGGAGATTTGCCGGAACACAGTGTGATGCGCGGTATGCAAGTTGTGATGAATTTGTAGATAAAGAAAAACAAACAGTAAGTTATTACCTCAAAGACAGTGTCACTGATCTCGCTGCATGTAATGCAGATACTGCCGGGTGCGCATGGTATAGCAAAACACGATTTGTTGGCAGTGCAAAAACAACCGGAACCTCCCCAAATTATTTAGTAAAAGACTGGAATTCCGGGGATAGGGTGTATCTTACGCCCAAAGCGCAAACATGTAATGAAAACGCAGAAGGATGCAGAGGGATTGTAGATGTTGCAAAAATTTCAGAAGATATTGCGCCGCCTAGAGCAGTACTTGTGGCAAATGCATCATGGTATACAAGCGCTCCAAATCCAACATGGAAATGGTTAGTAGATAATAATCTTATTTCTGGCGAGGAGGATTTTACATCAACAACCGCAAAACAGCTTGCGGCAAAAAATTACGATATTTATATTGTTGATAGATACGCATGGGGGGTAGGTGATGCAAGTAAAAAAGCATATGATCTTTGGAAAAAATATGGAAAGAATGTTATTTCCATAGGAAATGATAGTACTACAGATGCGCCATATCCAATTGCCGGGTATACATATAATAGCACCGGGTATGCCTCAACATTTACTACAGTCCATGCCATTGCAAGAGGTATTGCTTCTGCAACAGATATTGGAAACACCGGTGACACAGGAAATATTATCACAAGTGTGAAGCCGGAATTTACTATTCTTTATACAAAGACCAGTGATTCCAGTAAAATCACCGGTGTTATTGGCGAAAGTGATACCGGCGGTATATGGTTTCATGATCAAACAGGTTATTTGACAGAAAATGCAAATGGTCAAGCAGTACTTAAGAATGCATTGCGTTACATGATGAGTGCCGCAACCGCAACTGCATACATGCGCATTGCTCCGGATTATTTAAATTGTAAGGAAACAGAAAAACCAACTGGAGCTCCAGACACATGGAAGCCGGCGTATAGAAGAGAAGAATGCAAGTCATACGCCCTGCATTGCTCACAAGATTACGTAGGATGTGAATTGTATACACCACAAGAAGCAGGTGGATTTCCTATTGCCGCCACTAATCCCAATGGCGGATGCAAAACAGCATGCGCAGGGCTTACCAGTTACAGCGTCCAAAGAACGCGCATAGAATCTCAATTAGGTATTGTGCCAACTGTTGCAAGCGCATCTGCCGAATTTATTCCCACTGCTCTCACTGTACAACAATGCCCGGTGGCAGAAGCGGGGTGTGATGAATTTACCAATATTCTTGCAGGCGCAGAAGCGGAAAAACGAGATTATTTTAAAGACATTCGACGCTGTGAAAAAAAACCAACAAAGCCGGAAGACATAACAGTATTTTATAGCCCCATGGGTTCGGAAAGTGCAGGATATCGCTTGGATATTTTTACCGTCAAAGCAGATACTCATGGCGCGCCGGCATGCTACCCCGGAGAAACATGCACGTGCACTGAAGACGATTATTATAATCAATTTACAAATCCTAATACCACCACCATCAATTGCCGCCAATTTTATGTGAATAGAGATGACAGTGGTTCATTTGAGCCGGAATATTATCAGATAGACAAGCTCATTTATTACGCAGATGATTGCAAAGAATATCGCAGAACTTTAGACGACAATGGAGGCACTATCCATAAGATCACTCCTTCTTTAAGTCAAACATGTTCAGCGTCATCAAGCCGTTGCCGTGAGTTCCGTGATCCTACTGCCGGCAACGTGGTGATGGTAGACTATAGTAATTTTGAAGATGGCACAGCACAAGGATGGAATGCATTTACAGGTACAACATCGCTTAAGGCAAATGCGTCTAATGAATCAGAAAGCCTAGGAAACCACAGTTTAGAAATGAAAGAAAATAAAACTTCTGGAGCTGTAACATTTGAAAAGAATGGACTACTTTTATTGGGGAATGTTTCGTATCTTGCAGGCTTAAGTATAAAAGCACCTGCAAGCGCAACCGTAAAGATGGATCTTTTGGGATTTGAAAATCAAGATGGCCAAACCGTAGCAGTAACATCTGCAACGCAAAATATTCCTGCAAACACGTGGAGGTATCTTTCTTTCTCTTTTGCAAAACTTGTAGATATTAAGCCAGCAGTACAAGGAAGCACTGGCATACGTATTACTGTTACGCCTACACCGCAAACAGGAACACTTTCGTCTATACTTTTAGATACCATTACCATTAAGCAAGCTGACGGCGTTATCTATGCAATAGATGATTCATGGGTTCTGCCGGATGAATGCGTTGCAGACCCACAAGACAAAACAACCGCAGATGTAACACAAATTGGATGTAAACTCTACGCAGATCGCACTGGCGCGCAAGCAGTATTCCGTGATGTCCAGCGCCTATGCCCTAATGAAATGGTTGGATGTAAGGCATATACCAAAAATAACGTCCCACTGTATGTAGTAGAGGATCAATTAAAATCATGCCTGCAAGCAGATAACGGGTGTACTGCATACGGATCGCCAACACTGGACGTTGCCGGAGGCGTGAGTAGACGTACGGTAAGCACAGATACAAAAACAGAAGACTGGATTACACGATATGTAAAAGTACCGCCAGAACAGGCCGATCTTGGACCGGATGCGCAAAAAGGCGTCTGTTCAGAGTTAGCAGTCGGATGCAGAGCGTATACACTTGGAGGGCAACAAGATAGATACTTTAAAGATCCTAGTAAAAAAGTATGTAAATGGCGCGCGGCGCAAGAAAAAGAAGTTGATTCTATTAAACTAGAGATTGAGACTGTAAAAGGGAGTACTACATTAAAACCTGAAGAAAAGCAAGATAGGATCATAGATCTACAAAACAAAATAAGCGATAAAAAAGCAAACGGCGTTTGGTATTATATGGGATGTTCCGGAGATGTAAATACTGCATGTGTACTGGATTCGGATTGTGGAGATATTGGCCTTGGCACGTGCAGTGAACAGTTATGTGGCAAGAAATGTTCTGGAGATACGAATGTTGCATGTATACAGGATTCAGATTGTGGAAATATTGGCCTTGGCACGTGCTTAAATATGCCAAAGGCATGTCCTGCAAGCCAAAAAACCTGTAGAAAAATTACAGATTCTGAATGTGTCGGCGGAAAATTAAAAACAGATTATGGAAGAGATACGCCAGATGTTTCTTGTCAACAAGATTATTATTACCTTGCCAATGTAGAAAATAGAGGAGAATGTAATGGAAAGGTGGATGTAGAAGGAGGATGTCTATTATTTAATGATGCAAATGCAGGCGCGCAGAAATATACTTCCAATTCATACTATGCAAAATACTTTTCCGGTGGTTTGCGCGGAGTTCCTTTGAATAAAGAAGATTCATGGAATAGCACCTCAACAAATGATGTAAATACCTTGTTAAAAGTTCGTTTGGATCGTGTATGTAAAACATGGCTAGAATGCGCAGATTATATTGTTGATTCAGATACAAAAAAGACTGTCTGCACAGAGCGTGTGCCGTGTAACAAGCGCGGTACAGATGGCACATGCGCAAATTATATTTTTAGAGAAAGCGTTGAACAGCCGGAAAAAGAAAAAGTACTCCAACATGCATTGTTTACAGTGCCTACTTCAAACACTGCCGCAATTCCATATGCGTCTCTTACAGGCATGTCTCGGCCGGATATTAGATTTAAAGATGGATGGAGTACTTCTGAAAAATCAATAGTTCATGGACACGATACGCTTTTTGGATGGAGTCAAGTTGAAATCGGTACATCATCGCCAGACACAAGTACAAAGCAACTCTATCTCAAGTTGTCTGATTCAGATAATATTGTAAACACATGCCGCGTACGGCCGCGTAGTGATTCGCCGGACTTGCGGTGGAGGGGAAATAAACAAAAAGCAGGAGAAACCAAAGACAGCCGAAAGATGTATGTGAATTCCTGTGACTATGAAAATAAAAAAGATGATAGATATCAAGGTACTGACGGATATTGTTTAGAGCCGTATCCAAAATTTACTGATACATTTTTTGCTGCTAGTAGTACGCCAAATTCACGAGCAAGTTTTTCATCTTACGGATTTAAAGGAGCATGTCTTAATTGGTATCCATCTGACCGTACAAAAACAGCAGGAGTTATAGGAAGTACTTTTAACGAGAAAAATTCAACATTTAGCACAGATGATGTATATTTTTGTACAGAGTTTGGAGTAAATGAACATGAAGAGACAATGAAAAATGCCGCGAATGATAAGGACATTGTTGTAGATGTTCCTCAAGTAGATAGCCTTCCTGCTATTGGCAGAACTATTGATTCAAATGCGATAAGTTATGCTACATTTACGCCAAGAATAGATAGGGTATGGGAAACTACCGATGCTATTCCCAACGGCGCTCCAACACCTCAAGATTATCGAGGTACCATTGCAACCGGTTCAGAAACTCCAACAGGAGCTCCTACAGGAGATATTGTAGGTCAACTTGTTACTCCAAGAACGACGGCATATTCATTTACGCCTAAAAAAGTTCAAGTTTGTACAACTACCAATGCAGATCCTAAAGGAACACCTACCTGTATAATATATACAGGAATTCTTGCAGAAGGTTCAGGGAATATAAATGGAGTTCCAAGTGGAGGAGATATTGCGGGTAAACTTGTGAGTACTTCAAGAGCATGGGTACCTGAAACATGTATTCCTGCTCGAGGGACAAAAGGAGATTTGTCGGATGTGTCAGGAACTATGGTTTCCGGAGATATTTTAGCAAATAACAATCAGGATTATATTCCAAATTGGGATGATAGCGTTAAGAATGATTACATTTCTCAAGTTGTTGATAGTATAGATTACGCTGGTCTGCAAAATGTTTCAGGTAAATGTGATGATGGCAAAGGTAGTTTTTTACAAGTTGTTAAAAATCATGCAGGAGCAAACAACCGAGGAATATATGAAAAGTTAACATGGGAAGATTTAAACCCTGAATATAGTAATCAATCCTGCCCATATACTTTTAGTGTTACTATTCAACCAAAATGGGGTTCATCTGGATCATTAGATAGCTGGAATGTTGGACATATCGGCTGGCAAAATCAAACCTTTTTTACTCATGCAGAATTTCCTATTACCATCCATCGCCATATCCCAGAATGCGGAACTACATATGTAGCTAAAGTACAAAGACAAGATAAAATAGAAACACTCACCCCAAATATTAATGGAGATAATTATATTGTATCAAGTACAGCCTATGCAAGTGGTGCAGATGGAGATATTCCCCAAACCACGGTAAAAAATCTGGGATGGAGAAGTATAAGAACTATTCAAGATTACGCGCTTACAAAGAGAGTAGATACGGTAACTACGCTTACTCCTAATACAGAAGGCACCGATGTAATTCTAAAATCTACGCCATATAGCACTACAAATTTAGATGAAGATCAAACCGGTGGAAAACAAAATTCAAAATGGCGCAGCGTAAGAACTATACAGAATTATAATTCGCCAAGATCTCGTAAAGATACTATTCATTATTATGCAGGCAATACAGAGGTAAGTGGCAGTCCTATTACACGTACCGGTACTATTGAAACAGCATCAAATCCAAATTGCGCAGGAACATTTAATGCAGACCCATCATGCGATAGAACTCCACCAACTGAAATAGCAGCAGGTGAAGCAAAGTCAGATGGAACGCCGATACCAATTCCAAAACGCGCAGCGCGGCCGGTAAAAAAGGCATATAAAATTACTGCAAAAGCAGTATACCGAGATGTCTATTGCAAGCGTGTGGTAAAGGTGGTTGAGGCAAGAAAATCTGTTGGATTTAACACAAAGTTAGCTGATTGGGGTGGAGCCAGCGGAAAACAATTATCAGAGGAAGATGTTGATATTCTTCTTGGAACCAATAAAGCTAGAAAAAATCCAAGTCAAACAAAAGGTCCAATCATTTTTAAGCGCACTATTAAGAGCTGGAGGTGGGCTGAAAGAGAACCGGCATTTGTTTGGTCTGCAACAGGATCATATTATAATTCCGATACTATTACATGGCCAACTGCTGGCCAAACCGGATATGTAAATACCTCACGATATGGATATACAGATTATCAAAAGGCTGCAAAATTGAGAATAAATTCAACAAGTTATGCATTGGTTCAAGATCATGGAAGTACTTGCCCAGCTTCTGGTAATTGTGACAATGCAAGAAGTGACAGGACAAGATCATGTACACCAGGAAGAGATTCTTCTTGTCCATTAAAATATGCAGATTGGACAGCTACTCCAACAGATGCGCAAAACATGCCTTCAGATAGGGAAGACGATGCAATAAAAGTTGAACTTGCAAATGCCGCAACCAATAATCAAAGCGTTTTTTATGGCATGACACAATTTGGAGAGCTTAGAGCAGCAAATTCTAATAACACTGATTTTGTAAAGGGTATAGATTTTCTTGGAGATGGACCAGGCTTTTCTGGCGAGATTGATCCAGGTATATTTGATTATATTAGTAGAACATTAAATACACCTATTGCAACTACAGAGACAGCTATTGATGCTCTTGCAAATGGAGCAAGTATTGAGAATTTTAATGTAGATAATTTTGACTATGGAACCACGGCTCAACCCATAAGCACTCCACCTATTCCGTTTACGCGTGTTTATGGAGATTGGACTTCTGGAATGCCAACGTTGAGAGTGTTCTCTGCTACAATAGGCAAAACATTTCCATATTGGTTTCCTGCCACTACACATCCGCGTCCAGTGTGGTACCCAGAAATATTTGATGAACATAGAACAGAAAACAGATTTAGCTATGAAAAGACCACAACAGCTGCTCCTATTATTCAAATGAAGTTTTATGTGGATGTGAATGAAGATCAACTTCCCTTGCGTTCGCTTAGTATTAATTGGGGAGATGGAACAAATAATTCTTTACAAGATGATAAAGGAGATGGAGTAGGAATAGGTGACTTGCCGCCCTGTGCCGCAATAACAGTAGATCCATGTTCAAATAAAAAATTTGAAGTGAAGCATGTATTCAGAAATAATAAAATTGACGGCAATGTAGTATGTATAGAAGCTATGGATAACTGGGAGCGCACCACAAAAGCGTGTAATACATTGCTAGTGCCAGGCTTTAATGGAAATCCAGTAGAAACACACTAGAAATATCAAAAACAGGGGGATGCATTGACACCCCCTGTTTTTTTGTATAGAATTCCCCATAGAGTCCGTACCTTTACAAATATAGGAAAAAATCCGTCATCCTGAAGCAACGGGATTCCTCGGCTTTGCCTCGGAATGACAATGTGAAAAGGAGGAAAATATTCATGAAACGAGCATCCGCACTCCCACTGGCGTTTGTAGCTCTTGCGGGCTGCGTTGCGCTGGTACCACCGCTCAAGGCAGTAGATGCCCAAAAGGGCGACACATCTGCAAAGCCGAATGAAACTCAACAGCCGTGGTCAAGCGCAACTCCGGTGTCAAACGGAAGTGCAACTTCTTCTGCAACCACTTCACCAAATGCAAGTGCTTCAACCGGAGTAACGCCCAGTCCAGCGCCATCCCCAAGTTCCTCGCAAGGAACAGGTGGTACGCCTGCGCCCAGCCAATCCACGGGACAAACAACAACTCCTACGCCAACGGCAACACCTGTACAAAATGTGACTCCTGCACCTACTCCAGTTCCCACTCCGGTACCTACTCCAACGCCAGTTCCCACTCCAACTCCCACGCCGGTGCCAACTCCTACTCCCACTCCTACACCTGCGCCAACTGCTCCCCCAATGTTTACGCAAGTAAACGGTGTTCCTGGCTTGGAAATATTAGCTGGATGGACAGAAGTATATCAAGCTAATAATATGTCGATAATGGTTCGGCGCATTTCTCGAACCGTTTCCGGTGAAATTCGATTTGTGGACAGATTTGAAAGAACTCTTCTTTCAAATGTTCTCCAATGCGGATCGTGTGCTACCGCTCCATTTTCAGACGATACGTTTTGGAGTTCAATGTATTTTGCAAGAATTCCTGGAAGGAATGAATTGCAACTTGCTCCAGAAACCGTGCCGACACAGTGGACAAGCTGGGATGACTTTGCCGCACTTTCTGCTTCTGCGGCGGCGCAATATGAAAAGAGTCGCGATATCATTACGGCAATAGACACGACAAATATCTCATCTGGCATCACGCTCAAGAACGGCGTCATTCCTTCTGGAGAAACCAAGATAGCATTCCCGGATTACTTCTTTCCATACAAAGAAAATAATTCATTCCTTGTACAGTCAAAGTACCCCTCCATGGCATTAGGTAGTACAGGAATTTTCCATATTGCCATGAATAGAGGACGGCAAGACCACCAATATCTAAATCCAACCACCAAAACGTTTGTGCTTGGCACTGTAGATACCGCAGCAACGCTCCCGTTCGCCATTTCTTATTGGTCATTTAGCCAGAAGGAATGGGTTCGCACTGCAAGCGCAATCACGCAATATCTTTCATCGCAAGATGATAGAAAGCCGTGGAACTACAAGGAACTTGATAAGAAGTGGTGGAGTATAGGGGATATGGCATACTCCGCAACCGAACGCAAGTTCTACGTCTCACATACAGCGGTGTTCGGTAGTGAGGGTGAAACCCCTATTCTCTACCGCATATCCGAAGACGCCCTCACTCAGCCGTAACAACAGCACAGAACATCAGCGCATGTTCTGTTTTTTTATTTTTGACGAACATCCAATTTTTGATATAGATCATAGAAAAGATGCGTATCGACAACATTTTTAAATAATAGGTCGTGTCCTTGACA